>Ga0181397_1000040_pt1 | contig 41280 bp, 51 predicted proteins | sample 20SPOviralmetaG_FD_130126 | JGI IMG/M metagenome (GOLD analysis project Ga0181397, IMG submission 130126) | Marine viral communities from the oligotrophic San Pedro Time Series (SPOT) site, San Pedro Channel, CA, USA - 20 SPOT_SRF_2011-02-23 | ecosystem: Environmental > Aquatic > Marine > Strait...
ACGAACTTTATGTAGACATAGCAATTGAACCAATTAAATCAGTTGAATTCATCTACATACCGTTGAGAATCAAAAACACAGGAGAAATTGCAAAGTTAGGGAACTAATTTTGAATAAATAGGAGAAACAGATGGCAATATCAACTTTATCAAAATTTACAGTACCACTAGCAAACGATCAGAGTTCAGCATCACAAGGTTTATTGATGCCAAAACTACAATATCGTTTTAGATGTATCCTGGAAAATTTTGGAGTATCGACACCAAGATCAGAGTTAACAAAACAAGTAATTGACGTTACAAGACCAAACTTAACTTTTGACAACGTGACATTAGACGTTTACAACTCTAAAGTCTATGTTGCAGGTAAACACACTTGGGATCCAATAACAATTAATTTAAGAGATGATGTTAACAACTCAGTTACTAAACTGGTTGGTGAACAGATCCAGAAACAATTTGACTTCTTTGAGCAGTCAAGTGCGGCTTCTGGTATTGATTACAAATTCACAGCAAGAATTGAAATGTTAGATGGTGGTAATGGAGCAAGTTCACCGAATGTATTAGAAACTTTCGAACTATATGGTGCATACGTTGAAAACGTAAACTACAACACCTTAGCATACGCAACTTCAGACCCAGCAACTATAACAATGTCAGTAAGATATGACAACGCAATCCAAACTCCGACAGGAACTGGAATAGGAACAGCAGTTGCAAGAACTATCGGTACATTAAGTACAGGTGGTTAATAAAAATTAAGTTAGCAATTATAAACATCAAAAGCGCCTTTATATGGCGCTTTTTTTGTGGCTATAAATAACAGTATGCCAAAGATAAACAACTTCTTAAAAGGTTTCCAAGACGGTTTGCCGGGAATGAAAGATTTCCGACACGCATCACGATTGTACTTAGACGACAACTACAAGTTGATGCCGAAACAGAAGTTTCTTTTCCACGTGGTTTTTAACACAGACGAAACTTTATTTTATAACGGGTTCAACGCCAGCGAAAGATATCAACTTAACATGTTGGTAAAAAGTTGTGACCTGCCAAAATATAATATGAGTTATGAAGAAAAAATACAATACAATAAAAAAATGTATGCGGCAACACGTATTGCTTATGATCCTGTGAATATTACTTTTCATGACGATCATGCCGACACAGTCAACGCATTCTGGAAAAAGTATTACGAATACAACATAGCAGATTCGGTTGGAATGAACAACGATCTTACAATATCGAATACAAAGGATGACTACTACGATGGCATCAAACAAAGAAGAACAACAAAATTTGGAATGGACACGCCAAAAGAAAGGCAAAAACCTTACCTAAAAAGTGTTGAAATTTTTGTGCTACACAAACAGAGATTTACATCAATGACATTAGTAAATCCAGTGATAGGTTCATTTGCACATGATAATTTAGATCAAGCCGATGGTGCAGGTATTTTAGCAAATACAATGCAGATACTTTACGAAACAGTAATATATAAATCAGGAATAATAAACAGAAATAGTGTGCCTGGTTTTGCCACAATTAACTACGATCAAGAACCAAGTCCTCTCACAGTCTTGGGTGGTGGTACAAACAGTATATTTGGCCCTGGCGGAGTTGTAGACGGAGTTGGATCAGTTATTAGAAACGTACAGTCGGGAAATATTTTAGGTGCAATACTTGCCGCATCTAACACATACAACAATGCAAAAAAAATTAAAAAGAAAGATGCCAAGGAAGAATTAAAAGGCATTGTTAAAAAAGGAGTTTTAGAAGTTGGAAAACAAGCAGGCACAGTAACTAATCCAGTTCAAGGATTCAGTGTTGGATCAGTAATTGCCGCGGGCACTATTATAGCCACAGCAAAAGGTACAAGTGACAATAAAAATAAAAGCAATACCAAAGTAATAACCAACCCCGTTCAAGATTATACAAATATTTTGTCACCCGACGAATCATATAATTTGATCAGCAACAACGAAACACTAAAGGACGAAATTGCATCTGGAATTTATTACAAAGATATTGGATCAAGGAAAGACCTAACTATTGCTGAATCAGATGTGGAATACACCAACAGTACCGCAACAACTAAAACAGTGTACAGAAACAAAGCAATTACAGATATTAGAAAACTTGTCAGTGAAGGTTATATAAAAATAGAAAGAGCAACAAATGATGTTACAATAGTAACTGAGAAAGTAGGATTATAATGCCGGAGTTTTACACAAATCTACCACCAAAAGATAAAGACGATTTACAAAAAACTATCGATAAACTAACAACAACTGCATACGAGACAGAATATCAGTTCAACGCCGGCGAATACGATGCCACAATCGCATATTTTGTAAACAGAGGATTTAAAAGAGCATCAGCAGAATCCATTTCTTATATTATAATGTCACAGGCTAAAATTGATGGCGTATCATCAAGAGAAATATTAGACAAATTAGCAAACGTAGATGATGCAAAATTATCGGAAATCATAACAATAATTCTAAACGCCAACAGATACAAATCAAGTAGGTTAGGTGTTAGACAAACACTTACCACCACAGAAACTGTATCTCGGAACATCATAGATTAGTCTATGCTAAACAAATATTATATTACGGGCACAAGGCGTGGTCTAGGAAAAGCACTACATGAAAAATATAATTCTGTAGATACTCTCGAAGACTGCGATATTTTTATTAATTGTAAGCACGATGGATTCGAACAAGTAAATTTGCTTTACAAAGCCGCAGAACTAAAAAAAAGAATTATCAATATTGGGTCTAATAGTCCGGATCAAGACAAAGCAAAACCACACAGATATCAAATAGAAAAATCTGCTTTAGATAAAGCCAACGAGCAACTCTTTTATCAAGGTGTAAGCACAACGATAATTAGATTTGGTTACTTTGATTCACCAAGAGTTCAATCTGTGAAGGCGGATAAGATGAGTATAGAATATTGTGTTTCTGTAATTGACTGGGTACTTAAACAACCTCATAGGATCAAAGATTTAACAATATGTCCTTAGATTTAGAAAAAATAAAAAAAGAATTACAGACTTTGCCTGACATGACTAATATTTCACAGATAGGTTTGCAAGGCACCAAAGATAATCTCGACCCATTCCTAAGCGTTGGTACTATAAACAAAATAGAAAAATATAAAGAAACAGATTTTGTGGTTCCGATATTTGATATACCATATATCAATTCAATAATGGCAGAATTAAAAATGTTTAGAACAAGACTAATGATATTAAAACCTAGAGAATGCTATACATATCATTATGATTTTTCAAAAAGGATACACATACCGGTAATAACAAATGAAAGTTGCTTCATCGTAGAAAACAGACAACTTAGACATTTGCCTGCAGATGGTAATTATTATGTAGTCGATACCACTAAGATGCACACAGCGTTAAATGGTTCAAGAGATAATGAAGATAGACTACACATTGTAGGAGGAATTGTATAATGTTGCCGAGATTTGCAAGAGGTAAGTTCTCACCAAAAAACCAAGAAAAATATGTTGGCACAAAGACGCCGACTTATAGATCAAGTTGGGAACATTCGTTTATGAGATTATGTGACGAACATCCAAATGTTTATCAATGGGCTAGTGAATCAATCAAAATACCTTACAGGCATCCTTTCACAGGAAAATATACTGTGTACGTCCCAGATTTTTTTATCATATACATGGACAAAAATGGTCGTAAACATGCGGAGATGATAGAAGTAAAACCAATGGCACAAACCACTATGGAAAAAGCAGGCAAGAGCATGGGAAAAAAGAAACAAGTGGTAATTAACCATGCAAAATGGGAGGCCGCTGGTGCATACGCCAAACAAAGAAAAATTGGTTTCCGTGTGGTGTCAGAAGAACAGTTGTTCCATAACGGAAAACGTAAGTAAACGTAGACATGACAAAAAAGTTAGAAGATATTCTTAATTTACCTAATGTAAAAGAAGCATTTAAAGAGGTAGATAAAAAAGAACAAGCCAAAGCCAACAAAGATCAAACAAAAGAAGTCATGAAAAATGTTGATCCGCAGACGCGAAAAAACTTAGAAAAAAGTTATGCAGAATTTGACAAGGTTGCGGCCGCATTACCACAAGTAAAAGGGTTGGGAGAACTGTCAGATTTAGAGTTGGACAAACTGGCCATAGAAGCAGAAGAAAGTTACAAGAATCTAATGGATCTGGGTATGAATGTAGACTCACGTTACTCGGGCAGGATCTTTGAAGTTGCTGGCAATTTCCTTAGAAATGCCATAGATGCTAAAAGCGGCAAAATAGACAAGAAGCTCAAAATGATAGAATTACAACTTAAAAAGCAAAAGATAGATCAGGGCAACAAAGACGGCCCAGCAGTGCAAGAATCTGAGGGTTTTGTAATATCTGATCGTAACGAATTGATGAAGAAACTACTTAAAAAAGACTAAATATTGCATATGAGCACATTCTCACAGTACCTTACAGAATCAGCAAAGTCGTATGACTACAAAATAAAGGTTGCAGGACAAATTGCGGACGATTTCGCAAACAAAATGGAAACTGCTTTACAAAAGTTTGAAGTAGCCAAAATGTCAGCGGGAAAAAAGACACCTATTATGACATTGCCTTTAGATTTTCCACAGTTGAGCAATGAAGAAGTTACAATTTTTGACGTAACAACAAACTATCCAGTTTCAGTAAGAGAGTTGAGAGAATACTTAGGTACATATATGAACGTACCACAAACTCACATTGTTGTGAAAAAACCTGGAGAACCTACTGAAGAGTATCAAGACAATATGCAGGTTGCAAAAAATTCAGAATATGTAAACAAACTTATGGACATCGAATACAAAGACGCACCTAAAGTCAAAGGCGAAGATTTTCATTCAACACAGGCAAACATGAGTCTGCTTAAAGAGTTAATGAAAGACAAAGAAGATAGATACCAAGTTGAAAAAGGTACAGACAACAAAACTCAAGAAGCACAGAGTAAACAAGAAGAAGGCAAACCATCACCAGTGAAAGCGGCGCATGATGGTCCATTAAAAGGTAATCCGCACCCAGCAGGAGCAAAATAATTATGGAAATGATCGACGTATTAAAAAAGTTACAGGAAATAGCAGAGACTAAACCAGAATTAGTTAAAGATGCTGTGGAAAATGTAGAAAGAACAAATCCTAAAGTTGACGAAGGAAAAATGAAAGACTACCTACATGACGAGGCAGAGAAACTTTCAAAAGAAGAATTTATTAAAAAACATGGCGAAAGTTTAGCAAGTTTTTGGCACTCAGTGAACGGCTACGATGAAGCAACGGAAGGAAAAATGCCAGCAGGTCTAAAAGCATACCATGATAAAAAAGCAGGTAAAGAAGAAAAAAAAGAAACTGTAAAAGAAGACATTCAAATTTCAGCAGACACTCCACAAGAAGCAGGTATGATGATGCAGATTTTAAAATTAGCAGGTGTACAACCGGTTGATGCAAAAATGATTGGTGCACAAGAACCTGAACAAGACATGGACCACGGACATGACGATGCAATGGGTTCAATGGACATGGCAAAAATGAGAGATGTAGTTACTGCTCCTGATCAAGAAAAACAGGAAGAAACATTCTCTAACACACCTGATGAAAAAACATCAGACATAGATACTTTAGTCAATGTTCATTCAGGCGGTGCTAACAAACAAAAAGTTCAATATAAAAAAGAATATCCAGGTGACAATCCAATGGCAGTAGAAGATCAAGTGACTGAGGAAAGTCTTGCAAACAGCCTAAGAGAGCAATACGATAGTTTCAAAAAGGCTTACCAAGAAGCGGCAAAACCTGATTTTTTAGATATGGACAAAGACGGCAATAAAAAAGAACCAATGAAAAAAGCCGTTAAAGACAAAGAAGCCAAAGAGAAAAAATAAGTTAGTTTTCCTCCACACTTTCAAGCATTAAATACTACGTTATGGCATACGTAAGTTTAGATTCAGACCAGGTAAAAAAAGCCAATAAAAAGCACAAATATTCTAAGGAACAAGTAGAACAATTAGAAAAGTGCATGGATCCTAAAACAGGTCCTTTATACTTCATGAAGAAATTTATGAAGATACAACACCCCACAAAAGGTGAGATGGCTTTTCAACCTTTTCCCTACCAAGAAAGATTGATAGAAAGTTACAACAATCACAGATTTAGTATCGCTATGCTACCAAGGCAAACAGGTAAAACAACCTGTGCATCAGGCTTCCTCATTTGGTATGCTATGTTCAGGCCAGACTCACAAATTCTAATTGCCGCACACAAATACGCAGGAGCATCAGACATCATGTCAAGGGTGCGTTATGCTTATGAGATGTTGCCAGCATGGATCAAAGCAGGTGTGAACCAATATAACAGGAATTCAATAGAGTTTGATAATGGTTCAAAGATTATGGCAACTACTACAACTGAGAACACAGGTAGGGGTATGTCACTTACATTAATATATTGTGATGAGTTTGCTTTCGTGCAACCGCCGGAAAAAGCGAAAGAATTTTGGACATCACTATCTCCAACATTGAGTACAGGTGGTAAGTGTATGATAACAAGTACACCCAATTCAGACGAAGACCAGTTTGCCATGATTTGGAAAGAAGCAAACAAAAGATTTGACGAATACGGCAATGACAAAGTGATTGGCACAAACGGTTTTTATGCCATGAAAGCACACTGGTCAGAACACCCAGACAGAGACGAGGCTTGGGCCGATGCGGAACGTGCCAGAATAGGGGAGGAAAGATTTAGAAGGGAACACGAGTGTGAATTCTTGATATTTGATGAGACATTGATATCAAGTTTGACACTTGCCGACATGGAAGGTACAGCACCGGTAGAAACAACCGGACAAGTGCGTTGGTTCAAACGTCCAACACCAGGACACACATACATGGTATCATTAGATCCCAGCATGGGTACAGGAGGAGACTTTGCCGCGATACAGGTTTTTGAACTGCCTACTTTCGAACAGATAGGCGAATGGCATCACAACATGACACCAATGAATCAACAGGTGAGGATACTGCAAGGTATTAACAAACACATACACGACACAATCATGGAAAGAGATTCTAGTGCCACACCACAAATATTCTACAGCATGGAAAACAACACAATAGGCGAAGCCGCTCTTATGCGTGTAATGGACATAGGTGAAGAAAATATAATGGGTATGTTTTTGAGCGAACCAATACGTAAAGGACACAGAAGGAAATTTAGAAGAGGTTTCAACACAACCGCAAAGCATAAAATTGATGCATGTACAAAATTCAAAGAACTTGTAGAAGGTGGCAAAATGAAAATTAATTCTCAACTACTGATATCAGAAATGAAAGACTTTGTGGCATCCGGATTGAGCTTCAAAGCCAAACCAGGACAGCACGACGACCTTGTAAGTAGTTGTTTGCTTATGACTCGTATGATGAAAGTACTTGCTGACTTTGATCCTAAAATATTTGAGAAATGGACCGATAGGACATCTGAAATTACTCCAATGCCAATTTTTGGCTCTTTCACCGGATAGGCACAATAATTAACAGTATGAACGTAATGTGCTTAGGAGATAACTCGTCTCGACATGCTTGGGGGCATCACCTTACAAGCGAACTTGCTAAACAACGGAATGCAACATTCAGAGGAATGGTTCCTTCCGACACATCTAAACTAGAAAATGGATATTATCATACTGGACCATTATCAATGTCTACACAAGACATTATCAAACACAGCAAAAAATTTGATAGCGTAGTGCTTTTAGATCAAGATCAAGATAAATTTTCTGACCACAGAATATTCCTAGCAATGTTTAAACTTGTGAACGACTTGAAAGACTCAGGAATTGACGTTGAAATCCTAAATGAAGAAAACATGAAATATCTTTATTACTGGACAGATATGTATGAGAAAAACAAAAGCATATGTGTTTACCCATGGTTATTGATGCACGACGGGTATGGTGAATACACTTCTCTTTGTGGAAGATCGCAAGAGCCTGTTGCAAAAATAAAAGACTTAAAAAATTGGGAAACAAACAAAGAATATAACAAGATAAGACATGCAATGCTCAAAGGCACAAGAATACAAAATTGTCGTGAATGCCATGCATACGAGGATAGAGGCATACGAGATCAACGTTGGAATTACAGTTTTGATTGGATAGCAAGACTAAAACTTAAAAACATAGATGATCTAAAAAAAATTAAAAAACCTGTGTATTATGAAATACGACCCAGTTCTAAATGTAATGCTATGTGTAGAATGTGTAATTCAAATTACAGCCATTTAATTGAAAAAGAAAATGAAACAATAAATGATAAGGAATTTTTTTCGCTTATAGAAAAAACTCCGGCTTTCAAAATAAATTCAACATTTGATAGAGTAGATGTTGACTCGATAAAAAGAATTTACGTAGCAGGTGGTGATCCTTCCGTAATGACTTCTGTGTATAGATTCATGGAAAAGTGCATAAAACAAAAGAAAACAGATTTCACATTCAATATGCAAACTAACAGTGTCAATATTAAACCAAAGTTCTACGATCTTTGTAGACAATTTACTAACATGTGTATATCAACAAGCGTAGACGGTGTAGGTAAAGTAAACGAGTATCAAAGATGGAAAACCATAGATAAAAAGCAGAAAGAAAACATACACAAATTTCACAAACAGGGAAACAAAGTTCATATAATATCAGTAGTAAGCATATACAATGTTGCCACCCTAGGAGATACCATGGAGATGTTTGATAAGGAGTTTCCGTACGCACCTATCCAGTTACAATGGGCGACATTCAAAAATAATCTTTTAGATCCATATAATCATCCAAATCGACGTTTGGTATTTGAGTCAATGAAAAAAGCCAAACAAACTAAATGCTATTGGCACAACGAAAGTGGCACCACTAACATTGTGAATGATCTGTATAATTTTTATGGGGATCCAAAAAATCAAAACACATTTGACCGCGATAAATTACGTAAATTTTTCAAATATAACGATGTGCTTGATAGAAGCAGGAGCTCAAACCTAGCAGATTACATACCTGATCTTGAGGATTGTAGAAAACACCTAAACAAACAATAAATACGCTATATGAATCCAAAAAACTCTGTAGACCTATTCAACAAGATTAGATCACAATTTTCCAACGTCCGTTTAGGCGATGAAAACGGAGCCGCAACGGCGGATCCTGCAGGTGCTGTTTTCTTTGAATTTGAATTTCAAGAGGATGCCGACACTTTTGGAAGTGTAAGCGTAAGTCTTGCAGATGGTGAAAATATGAAAGTATACTATAATAGAGATCTAGTGAACAAGATAGACGAAGACAGCAGAGACGAATGGTATGCATTCTTAAAAGAGCTTAAAGACTATGCAGTTGAGCATCAACTGGGGTTTGACGTGAGAGATATCACTAAAAACAACCTGTCAAAGCAGGATTATGAAAATCTTGCAGATACGAACAAAACGGTAAATACTGATGAAATGTCGGAAGAACTTAACAGAATCACTAAATTAGCGGGTGTTGAAAAGGCACCAGTTGCAGAAGGACTTACAGGTACTTCTAAAAGTTCATTTGAAAATTTAGATAAAACAAAATTAATAATCAGACACAAAGGCAAAGTTGATGAGACTGTGCCAGGTGCAAGATCAAGACAGATACAATCACTCTACATCGAAAACGAAGACGGTGAGAGATTCAAATATCCACTAACACACCTAGCAGGTGCTAGAGCGATGCAAAGGCATGTTGCAAACGGTGGAAGACCACATGATGAATTTGGACAACACATTGTATCAACATCAGAAGACATAGCAAAATTGAATTCATTCTCAAGATATGCATCAAACAAAGACCAATTGAACGACAATGCAGGTGATATCATAGAGCAAACAAAACTAAAATTAGAAAATTTAAGAGGATACATGAGAAATCTTGCAAAACAATCTCATTATGAATCGGCATCAAAAGATTTCAAAACTTCAGAAGAACAAATATTAGATGATGAAACAGTAAACAAATTAAGAGAAAAATTTACAATGAAAAATTTGGATAGCAGAGTTGAAGATGCCTTTCCTATTATCAATAAAATTATGAGTGAATTTGAAGCAAACAAAGAAGCAGAACAAGTAAACGAATTAGAGCCAGATGCAGAGCCAATTGACGCACCTGTACAAGCACCAGTAGATCACGGCGCAGTTGTTCAATCATTTTTAACAGACCCAAAACAAAAATTAGTTTTAAGAAAAGACGACAGTGCAGATAAAATGTTGAAAGTAACAAAATTCACAAACAAGAACACAATGTTAAGTTCTATATTATCAGACATAGCATCTAGATTATTAACTAAATCAGGCGAGGAAGATAGGGTGGCGAACTTTGCTTCAAGAGTAGCAGATGAAATGGAACAAGAAAACTCTGCCGCATTCAAACCAAGTCCTGACTACATGAAGAACAAAAAAATAGCAATACAATTAGCAAAAAGATATATTGACGATTACAAAAAAATGGAAAAAGATCCAGAATTCGAAAAACAAGTGCGAATGGATCCAGAAGATTTTAATCCTAAGAAACATCCTAAACTTGACAAAAGAGCAAGAGGCGAAGCAGTTGAGTTTGAAGAGTGGGCAGAATCAGTAGCAACCGAATATGCACAAGGACCAAAAGATCCTGAAATAGAAAAGAAGGACAAAGAGAACGCAACCAAATTAGATGTGACCAAAGCAGACAAAATGATGAACACAACTGCTTACAAAAGAATGAAAGCAGGTACACCTGGATACTCAGACAAGACAAACGAAGGAAATCAGTTTGCACAGGCAGTTCAAAAAGCCAAAGCGGCAGGCATGAAAGCGGGAGATAAATTCAAAGTAGGCAACGACGAGTACACATTAAAAGATGCCATAGAGATGGCAGGATTACCACTTGAAGAATTCTTCTCAGAAGAAGAAATGGAAGTTCCAGAACAAGCACAGGCGGAAGCAGAAGCGATCAACACGGAACTAGACAGAATCAAGACTTTAGCAAATCTCTCATAATTTTACCAATAATAGTACTAGACATTAGATAAATATAGTTGTATATTATGTACTATATGTCTAATATACATTTAGGCAACAACAAACATAGGCACAATAAAGGAGGCTTACATTATGGCATCATTGGCTGAAATAAGAGCGAAGTTAAAATCTCAAGAAGTGAATCGCTCCACTTCATCAACAGGCGGAGACAACGCCATCTACCCACACTGGAACATATCAGAAGGCTCAGAAGCAGTTGTTAGGTTCTTACCAGATAAGGACACAAACAACACGTTTTTCTGGACTGAAAGAAACATGATCAAACTACCTTTCGCAGGTATCAAAGGTCAGACTGATTCAAGACCAGTACAGGTACAAGTACCATGCATGGAGATGTATGGCAAGACTTGTCCAGTTCTAACAGAAGTTAGACCATGGTTCAAAGACAAGAGCATGGAAGACATGGGCAGGAAATATTGGAAAAAGAAAAGTTACATTTTCCAAGGTTTTGTCACAACAAACCCATTAGCAGAGGACACAACACCTGAGAATCCAATCAGAAGATTTATAATTGGACCTCAGATCTTTAACATCATTAGAAGTGCATTGATGGATCCAGAGATGGAAGAAATGCCAACTGATTATGTAAAAGGTGTTGATTTTAGAATTACTAAAACAACTAAAGGTGGATATGCTGACTACTCAACATCAAAATGGTCAAGAAGAGAAAGAGCTCTAGACGAAACAGAAAGAGCGGCTATCGAATCAAACGGATTACACAATCTGAATGACTTCAGACCAAAAGAACCAACTGAAGCAGAAGTAAAAATAATTAAAGAATTATTTGAGAAATCTGTTGAAGGTGAGGCTTATGATCTTGAACAATACGGACAGTACTTCAGACCAGCAGGCGTGGCTTATCAAGGTAAACCACAAACACCTGTTGCACAGGCACCTGTAACAGAAGCGGCTCAAACAGCGGCTCCTGTGACTGAATCTGCTCCAGCACCACAACCAACAGCGGCGGCTCCGGCGGCTCCTGCAGGTGACAGTGCCAAAAGAGCAGAGGACATCTTGAAATTGATTAGATCAAGACAAGCAAAATAATCTGACATTTTACCAAGGCCTTGATATTGACTATTGAGGCCTTGTGTAGTAATATATTAATATGAAAAAGAAAATACAAAAGGCTGTTGAATGGATATTGTACAAACAAATACCCGCATGGATGTTGATTGTGGCAATAATCATTTGGTTAGTATTATAAGGAAAACAAAATGACAAAAGTGTTTGACGCAACAAAATTTAGAAAAAGTATCACAAAATCAATTCAAGGACTTGGTATAGGATTCAGTGATCCAACTGATTGGATATCAACAGGAAACTATGCATTAAACTATTTGATGACAAGCGATTTCAACAAAGGAATTCCCCTAGGTAAAGTAACAGTACTTGCCGGTGAGTCTGGTGCAGGTAAATCTTACATAGCATCAGGCAACATTATTAAAAATGCACAAGATCAAGGTATATTTGTAATACTAATTGATACTGAAAACGCATTAGACGAGCAGTGGCTACAAGCATTGAAAGTGGACACATCAGAAGACAAACTTTTAAAATTAAGCATGTCAATGGTTGACGATGTGGCAAAAACTGTTTCAGAGTTTATGAAAGGTTACAAAGAGCAACACGCAGACAACAAAGAGGGTGCACCTAAGGTGCTATTCGTTATTGACAGTCTGGGCATGATGCTTACTCCAACTGATGTAAATCAGTTTGAAGCGGGAGACATGAAAGGCGACTTGGGTAGAAAACCTAAGGCATTAACGGCACTTGTAAGAAACTGTGTCAATATGTTTGGTAGTTGGAATGTAGGACTTATAGCAACCAACCACACATACGCATCACAAGATATGTTTGATCCAGATGACAAGATATCAGGCGGACAAGGATTTATCTATGCGTCAAGTATTGTTGTCGCAATGAAAAAATTAAAATTAAAAGAAGATGAAAAAGGCAACAAAGTGAGTGATGTAAGAGGTATCAGAGCGGCTTGTAAAGTTATGAAAACAAGATATGCTAAACCTTTTGAAGGTGTGCAAGTCAAGATACCATATGATACCGGCATGGATCCATACAGTGGACTTGTGGACCTGTTTGAGAAAAAAGGCCTGCTTGTACAACAGGGTAACAGACTCAAATACATAGATTCTAAAGGCAAGGAACACATAGAGTTCAGAAAAGCATGGGTTGGTGATAAATTAGATATGATAATGGCGGAGTTCAAAGAAACTGCACCTGATGAATTAATAGAAGAAGAAAAAGAATAAAATGATAGATTTCACACACGAAGATATAGAACGATTGTGGAATGCCATTATGCATTATGTTCCAGAAAGACAAAAGTTGGACTGTGCAATAGATTTTATTAAAAGTCTAGAAGACATCGGTGTTGAAGTTGATGAAATAAAAGCATCAGCAGAATACGATCCAAAACTTGAAGAAGCCATTAACACTGTGTTCGAGGATGAAGAAGAATCAGACGGATACGGCGACGATGATTAATTGGTACAACGAAGTAAGTAGAAATCTAGACAAAATTCCAGACTGTGTTGCATACTTTGACAAAGAACTTTTAGAAGCAAAAAAACAATGCAAGATATATGGCAATTTGGAAAGAGCCAGTGCCGCACTACCCGGAATAGTAGAAGAAAGATTTAGCCAACTTCAACAGTTAGAAGCAATATTAGAATATTTGAATATAGAATTAAGAAGATTACGATCAAAAACTTTTTGAAAATATCTTGAAAATTACAACCGAGCATTATCAAGCAGAGATGCAGAAAAGTATGTTGACGGAGAGGACGATGTTGTTGACATGGACAAAATTATAAACGACTTTGCATTGATAAGAAACCAATGGTTAGGCATCACTAAAGGTTTAGATCAAAAGCAATGGCAGATAACAAACATTGTTAAATTGAGAGTAGCAGGAATGGAAGATGCCGATATCAAATAATAGAATAATACTTACAGACGTAGACGGTGTACTACTAGAATGGGAACATCATTTCACCAAGTGGATGTTGCAACGGACACTTTTTGATGAGAGAGGTGCAAGATATCATCCTCACAAACTTTTAGCAGACAAACAAAACACATATGAGATGGCTGAACGATTTGGAATCACAGTTGCCGAAATCAGAAAAGAGATAAGAGAATTTAATAGAAGTGCGTGGATGGGCACACAGAGACCAATGCCCGATTCACAAACATGGGTAAAACTTTTGGCCGCAGAGGGTTGGACATTTATTCCAATCACATCTCAAACATCAGACATACCAGCACAGTGTTTGCGTAAGAAAAGAATGGGAGAACTTTTTGGTGAACATATTTTTACAAACTACCACATACTAGGCACAGGAGCAGACAAAGATTCAGCATTAGCGGAGTTTCACAACACCGGGCTGTATTGGGTCGAGGACAAGCCTAAGAACGCACTAGCCGGGCTCAAATACGGTTTAAAGCCCATATTAATCGACCACGAATATAACCGAGACTTTGATCATCCAGAAATTACCAGAGTAAATAATTGGGAAGACATTCACAAATTATTATCAGGAAGAAAATGAAAATATACGTAGGACATGACAGCAGAGAAGACATAGCCTATCAAGTATGTGAACACAGCGTTAAAAGAAGAGATCCGTCAGCAGAAGTACAACCATTGAAACAAAATGAAATGCGACAGCAAGGTATCTATACACGTGAACCTGATAAACTTGCTACAACAGAATTTACATTTACAAGATTTTTTGTACCACACCTAAACAATTATAAAGGATGGGCAGTGTTCTGTGATTGCGACTTTCTTTGGAAAATACCTGCTAAAGAACTAGAACAATACTGTGATGATACCAAAGCAGTGGTATGTGTACAACACGATTACACACCGGAAGAAGGATCAATTAAAATGGACGGACAAGTGCAAACAGCGTATCCAAGGAAGAACTGGTCCAGCATGGTGCTTTGGAATTGTGGACATGAAAAGAATAAAATGTTGACACCCGAGTTTTTGAACAAACAGACTCCAAAATTCCTACATAGATTTAGTTGGTTAGAAGATTCGGAAATTGGATCACTGCCACACGAATACAACTGGCTAGTTGGATGGTATAAGGAACCAAAAGATGGTGTACCTAAAATATTACACTACACAGAGGGCGGACCTTGGTTTGATGGATACAGGGATTGCGAGTATTCCGATGACTGGAAAAAAGAACTTATTAACCTGTTCAGTGCATAATGGACTGGCGAAAATTACAATCAAAACACATCCACTCAGACCCTGTCGAACACATCCATGCAATCAATCTAATTCCCGAACAAGAATACGATCGCCTTTACGAGAATCAAAACAATCTTAATCATAAACTTTGGCAAGATTTTGATGAAAAATACAAAATAGGATTTGAATTCAAAGACAACATAGAAGACATAGACGTAAAAAGAGACGTTATTGCTATTTGGTGTTTTAAGGAACGCAATGATAGAACAAAACCACCTCACATTGTAATAGCAGGCAAAAAATTTGCATACTATCCAAATGCTGTAATAATAACACAAAGCAAGGATATATCTATCCAAGAAAGCAAGAAAAAATATATAAGAAGACCTTTTGTACAACTAGACATCACACAAGGAAAATTTAGGTCCTTGATAGAGAAATTTAAATCCAAATAAGTACAGTTATGGCAAGACATAAACAAAGAATGCTCGAGTGGATCGAGAAATTGGGTTTAATCGTAGTGCAATCTGAAATAAAACCATATGGGCCTGGCACAAGAAGATACATGGTTGGTAGGCACATAGAAGAACCTAAACACAATGCATGGCAGATGCCAAGTGGCAAGTGGGCAACAACTCACGGTGTACAGGAATGGCTTACACCAGAACCACTAGATGGTCCGGCTCTGGAGAAATGGCTTACAGAATATGCAAAAAAGAACAATTGATATTTTAGGATCAGCAGAACAAATACCACAAAAAATTGAAGGATGGAGTCACACATTCCAATTGGCTAAACCTTACATAAAGCAAAACGGAATAGGTATAGATGTTGGTTGCCGAGAAGGAGGCTTCGCACGAGAAATGGAAAACTATTTCACACACATACATTGTTTTGATTTTAGAGATAAGAAAAAAATGTTTAAAAAAAATGTTATAGACATGAGCAAGTTCACTTATCATGTTTGCGGTATAGGTGCAGAAAAAGGCACAGCATTTACAACAAGTAATAAAGTAGGTAGGATTAAAGATAGTGGTAATGTTGCTGTCCCTATTCAAACCATAGACTCATTTAATTTTACAAATGTTACATTTATCAAGTACGACATCGAAGGCTACGAATTAAAAGCACTAAAAGGGTCAGAAAAAACTATAAAAAAGTATGGTCCGGTTGTTGTGATAGAACAAAATAGAGGTAATAGATTCGCACAAGACCTTCTGGAGTCATGGGGTTATAAGTTTAAAGCCATAGACAAAGTTTTTAATCAAGATTATATAATGGTAAAAGATGCCTAATAATATTACACACTATGAACTTGAGGAGTTTTTGCCAGAGGAAACAAAACAAAAACTTTTACATATTGCAACTAATTTAAAGGATGAGGATTGGACAGTGCATACATCTACTTTGACAGGTAAACCAAGCGTTTTGCATTACTTTGATTTAAAAATGAAATTTAATGGAAGAAGTTGCTATCTGCTAATGATCCGTCCCAATGCCATACAAGACTGGCACACCGATGGCGGTAAAAGGAAGACAGCATTGATATATCCATTGTCAGACAATTACGCACCATGTAAGTTTGAGAAAGGAGAGACTACTGCACCTGTTCTTCTCAACACACAAACATATCACGCGGTATTCAACAACGACACAAAACGTATAAACTTAAATATATCTTTCGAAGAAGACATAGACACAGTTTTCGATCAAATCAAAAAAGAAAAATATGAACTACACAGAGATTCCATTACCCACATCAATAGCATTTGAACCAATAAATTTGTGTAACGCAAAATGCTATTGTTGTCCATACACAACATTGAGTCAAGATAAAACATATCACGGCAAACTTATGACCAAAGAACAATTGGGTACGCTGTTGCACGATTATGGATCACTTATCAAAAAGTATAAGGTAAAGGATTACACCTGTGCTGTGAGCCCATGGAGATATAGTGACCCATTGGTGCAACCTAATCTAGAATATATAATGGAACTGTGCGATCATTATAAAATTAAAGTTGGTCTTTGTACCAATGGTGTCTCGTTTACTCCAAAACAGTGCGAGATTTTAAACAAATATATACATCTAATAGGCAACGTTCATATGAGTGTGATCGGACACACCGCAGAAGAACTATGGGAGTTCATGAAGATCAAAAAAGACAAAACACTTAAAAGTTTACATTTTGTAAAAGAAAACTACCCTGAACTGTCTAAAAGAATTGCAATTGGTGTCAAACATAAAAATCAATCATCCGTTGCCAGCGTTTCGACTATTGGTGAATATCAAAATGCTATACTGGGTAGAGTTAAGTCAAAAAGAAATTGGGTTGAAAACAGAATGGGAGATGGTGACGGCGACTGGACCAAACCCTATAACGCTGTAATTGACGCAAACAACTACATGCAAGGATGTGCAATGGGATCGGGGCGTATACTCAGAAAAATGGAAGTGTTGGTAAATGGACAAGCGGTTTTATGTTGTGACGATGCGGAAGGAAAGACAAACTACGGAAACATTTTTGAAATTGGAATCGAGGGAGCATGGAAAATTATGCAAAAAGAACATAAATTAATTTACGATAAAAAATATTCCGAAGCAAAGAAAAACTTGATATGTAACACGTGTTCAAGGGCCAAGTTCAATGGTAAATGGACAGGTGCCATGGAAGCAAGACTACAGGCAGAACAAAAAAATACAATTGATAGAATAGGAAGTTTACAATGATCGGTGAACACTTTGTAAACAAATGTTTATCAACAGATACTGGTATGGAACCATGGCCGTATCAAGAGATAGAGGATTCTTTTCCAGAAGATTTTTTTGCAAAATTTAATGAAAGTTGTCATCATCTATTAGATTTTGATGGCTTTCGCACAGGCGATAAAAAAAATACATCGTACGATGGCCCTGTTCCTTTTCATGTATATCCAAAAGACTTTGACAAATTTAACATAAATCTTTACAACGAAGTAGAAGATATAGCAAAAACAATTTTACCTAAGGCCAAAGATTTATGCATGAAAATAAATCCTAGGCACAGATGGTTCAGTAAACTTGGAGTGAATGCACACATATCAATCACTCCTCCATTACCTTATAAATTTCATATCCATCAAGAAACGGGAGACAAAATTTGGAGTGCTGTAACTTATGTTACACCAGAAAAAAATGTTGGTACCAAAATGTACACACGAGAAAAAGCAGAAAGTTTTGTGAAAGAAGCAAAATGGAAGCCAAACAGTACTTTCATATTTTGTGGTGAAAATGGTAAAACTTGGCACTCGTACGAGAGCGATCAAGCATCAAACAGAATTACTTTCAACTTGTTTATCATGAAGCCGAACAAGTACACATTCTATCACGGCTAATTCATTTTTGATTTTAGAAGATTTACGTCTGAATTCAGATGTCTGTCTCGTACCTTTGTCCAAACAAAATTATCTCTGTAATTAATATTAAAATTTTTTCGTATTTGTTTGCCAGCGTTGTCATTAATAATTTTTTTTGCTTTGAATGTTACTGTTGGCAAATAAAGGCATCGACCTAACTTCCGGGCAACTTTTTGTGTATAAGTGTCTACATGCCAATGCCAAAAAAAAGGAGGTGCTAGATATCCTAACGTATTGGTCCAATGTTTATGTACAGCAAAGTGTGCCGCTGGTAGTGGTTCGTCAGGCCAAAGTTTTGTTTTATCTCCTGAATTTTTATTTCCTTTCCTTCTACCATCACTTGGCACCACCATAAGAATTTTATCCTCGTATCTATCAAATTCATCTGCAATCAACTGATCCCAGTTCTGTGTTTGCACTTGCACATCATCGCCCATCAGCATGACAATATCATTGGTTGCTTTCTCGGACATAAGATTCCAACTGTAACAAGTTGATTGATTTGGTCCTATTGTATAATATTTTTCATTTAATAAATCTTTATATTCTTCTAGTCTTGCGTCATCGTCGTTGAGATAGAATAAAAATTCTGTATCACCTTTTTGGTTTGCAGTGGCAGTGTCGACTAATCTTTTTGCAAGTTCGGGTCTGCCTCTAGACGGGCAACAAAAAGAAATCATATCAATTTATTCTTCCAAGTTTCTGGCGTGTGTTCATTTACAATTTCTAAAGGCAAATGATATTGGAATTTTTTTGTGCCTCTAGTTCTAATATATTCAGCAGTTTTCTTGACAGATTGTCGCATATTTGTTGACGTTTTGTAATCCAACAACTCACGTGCTTTGTCCGATGAACACGTTGCGAGTTTTACTTCCTTGGGTCTGTCCTTATGATGTATTGGCTTAAGATTTACGCCGGTTTCATTTGCACAGGCTTCTGCCAATTCATTTATAGTTACTGGCTCTTCGTCCGGGCCAATATTAATTACTTCCCCGACAACGTTGTCGTTGAAAGCAAGTGCATTAAGACAATACAAACAATCATCTATATAACTAAAACATCTTTTTTGTTCTCCATCTCCGTATATAATAGGTTGCTTACCTTGTAACATTCTGTTTAGCATAATTGACATAACGTTTCTAAAAGGATCATCATACTTCTGTCTCGGGCCAACTATGTTGTGTGGCACAGCAATCACATACTCAACTCCGTGCGTTTCACATAAATTTCTAAGTACATCTTCTCCGGCCTTCTTTGCGATGCCATATGGATCTTGAGGACGACATTCGTAAGTCTCCTTGTATGGTACTTCGTCATGATGGCCGTACCTTGCCATGCTTGAACAATACACAATACGCTTTACTTTGTTCCTTATTGCGGCTGTAATGGTTGTCACTGAGGCTTCAAATATATTTCTCGTTACTAGCACAGGAGAAAATACAGACAGTCCTTCATATGCCGTTGCGGCAGTATGGTACACAATATCACACCCTTGCATTGCTTTGGTTAAATTTTCTAAATCACAACAATCCACTTGATGGAACTCTACGTCCTGTGGCACGTTGTCGGTGTATCCGCCTATCATGTTATCATTACCAGCAACTGTGTGTCCTTGTGATATCATTAAATCTGCTAGATGTGATCCTAAGAATCCGGCCACGCCTGTAATAAAGATTTTCATATGAAATATTTAATGTGTTTTATGGACGGTAGAAAACTTTGTCAGGCCAATGATCTAAAAGCACTTTGTAGCCTTCCTGTCTCAAGTATTTTTCAATTTGTTTATTGCTACTGCCATATTTTTTAGTGTTATTGTTTAATTCTATCATGATGTACTGACACGTTTTTAAAGTTTCAACTGCTCCCTTGAGCACTTCCATTTCATATCCTTCAACATCTATTTTAATAAGATCTATGTCGTCTATTTCAAGACTATCAACTGTAACCATTGGTATAGACCCTTCACCTATCACACGTTTACTTTGAGTAAAATTGTCTTGAGATAACGAAATTGTTTTTTTCTCTTGTCCCACAGCCAACTGATGTGTTTCTATATTTTCCGGCACATTTTTTACTAAACATTCATAGTGTAAGGCGTCTGGTTCAAATGCCACTACTCTACCACAATACTTGTTCATTGCCACGCTCCATGTGCCTACCCATGCGCCTATGTCTAAAACGTGATTAAATTTTTTATTTTTTTTCTCACAGTAGTCTATAAATTTAAGTAAACATTTGTTTTGTGTAAATGATTTTCCTGCTTTCCATTCCTCAAAATGCAAATCATTTTTAGGCACCCAAAATTTATTGACTTTTTCTATTTTCACAGTATTCCCTTATCCATTAATATTTCGACTGCTGTCCCATTGCCAAGTTCATCGGGTGTAAATTGTTGGTATGCAAGGCTATACAACCATGGTTCCGGACCTGCGTAATAAGGATCTTCGATGTCCTCAATATGCAAATTGCCCATAGGTTCTGCAAAACTTTTCTTATCGCAAAAAACAGGAACTCCCATACAAACGGCCTCAACAGCACTTATACTACAACTAGTCACACAGGCCCATGCGTCTTTTAGGTCTTCAGATAGGGGTACCTTTGCCTCGCTTGGTCCTGACGTACCCCTGCCCCTAGGTTTGTGTCGGAGTCTTATTGGTCTGTCTGTGACCCTTTTCAATCTTTCTATGGTGTCTTCAGTCCATTTAGGGTTCTCGAGATAATTGTGAATCCCTGTTGAACTAGGACACACTAAAATGTGTGAGCCTTTTAACGTTGGTGCTTTTATTTGCATTCCAAATTTTTCAAATCTATCTGCTTTACAATCTTTTATAAATTTTGCGTGTATTTGATTCTTGCATAGACGCCAATAATGATTATCTGGTTTTAGATTATTGTTATCAAATCTACCAAAATAAGGAGTGTCAGCAAACCAAAAGTTATGTTTTCTTGACTCTAATTTCTTAATCATTTCTAAATTATTGTTTACAAATCCCCAAAACATTGCGTTAGGTTGCGGATTATTCTGACGCTGATTGTCTAGCACTTGTACTTGTTCTGGCCAAGATTTCTGCACACCAGTAAACACTTCCCATGCTTTGCTATTTTTATTCGCTGGTGCGTAAATTGTTAGCATCAATAAACTCCTTTATCTTTTGTGCCCACTTAACATGCCCTTCGGTAGATGGATGAGGATCATTTGGACTTACAATTTCTTTTTTGTCCATTACGAATTCGTAATGACTTGATTCTAATTCAAAAAATCTACGTTTGTCAATGTATGAAGCCATTTCAATTAAATCTTTATTTTTGTTTGTTAACTTGTTAGGCAGGCTGTTGTACATCACGTAAGGTATTCTGTGCAACTTAAAAAAATTTTGCAAGTCAATGACATGATCTATGTAACGCATCTCACCTTGCTGATCAATGTCCCAACCAAGTTGCCTGTCTATAAATTTTAAGTTGTCAGCAGTCTTCCAAGATCTCCATGTTGACTCTAGTCCGGTAAAACGTCCTTTCTTCCAACCATCATTGGTAAGATAATCATGCCTATGTGTGCTTGACCATCCTATGACAGCAAAAGTATCTTTGCTATTTTTACCATACCAAAGTTTTGTAGTAAAACTTATCCTGTCGTTTCCTCTTCCTCCCATGGCAATACTGCTGGTAACTTTGGTCTCTAAAAGTTTGGCAAGTTCAATACCTGTATGGGTATCAACACCATCTTTAGGTCTTGGTGTGAGAAAGGAACAACCGTTTATAAACACTCCGGAAATAGTCATGCGATAATTATATACTAATTATACCCTTATGCCAACAGTCAAAAACATAGACGAGTTACAGTATTTTACAAACAGATTTACTACAATTGATTCCGGATTTGATTATCATGTAAATTACCATCCAAGTGCCAAGTCCGAATACAAGTCATTGCCAACATTTATGGCAGAGTTTTTCGACTGCAAGGTGCATTCATGTCCTCTGTTGGTTACGAATGAAAATCATCTTATCACACACAACATATGGAATCTAACACATAAAAGTAAACATAAACCAAACAAGACACACAATCTATGGGATAAGTGGGGCGACAAGATTGACGTAAGATTGCCGGAGGTTACGAAGAGGTTCAATGAAACATACACCTATGTATGGCTACCCATTGACAAAGAGAGTGCAAACAACCCATGGCACATATGGATAGATGTTGTGTCAAAATTTAGATTGGTTGAGAAAAGATGGTCAACTCTGTTCACGAAATACTGTTTTATACTTTCTAATCCAAGTCCTTACTTTGACAAAATAGCAAAGGAGTTTTTTCCTGATCTGAAATACATGGTTGTACCGAATAATGAAACATGGCAGTTCCAACACCTAATAGTGCCAAGTCTAAGCAATCATGATGACGGCGTTATCACTCCTGCACTCGGACCATGGCTACGTGTATTGAAAAATGTTTTAGGCATAGGACCTTGCAAAAATAGAAAAATATATGTATCAAGAAAAAAAGCAACGACTAGAAGATTATTGAATGCAGAAAAAATGTTGATGGCATTGAAAGGTTGGGAAACAGTTGTATTAGAAGATATGTCGATAAGAGAACAGGTAAAATGTTTTGCAGAAGCAAGTCATGTGGTTGCACCTCATGGTGCTGGACTAACAAATTTATTATGGTGTGAAGCAGATACTAAGGTGATAGAAATACAGGATCCTAATATGCTACATAAAAAAGTTTATCCTTTGCTATCAAATACGTTGGCTCTAAATCATGAACTGTATCTTGCAAAGACTGTACCTATCGCACACATCGGCAACAAACCAAAAAATGTCAAACGACTAAATGATCTCATAGATTTTGAGGTTGACGTAGCAGATTTAGTTCGACATTTGGAATAAGTTATAGTAAAATTAAGTATGTTTTATTGCATTACCACAGGCAGACTCAGGACTGAAAAATATATAGATGCTTTTGCCAGAGGGGCAAATGCAAAAATTTCCGATCATCAAACAGTTATTAATTCAAATGACTGTAACAAAGTTTGTTTTATGGGAGTACTGCGAGGTACAAATCTTGTTTATAAATGGGCTCAGCAAAATAATAAAGATTTTTATTACATAGATAGACCTTACTGGGGAGAAAGCAGAGGAACTCCATACTGGATGAGATGTGTTAAAAACGAACACGTAAAAACTACACACGAGTACAGACCAGATGACCGGTATAAGAAATACTACAAAGGTGATGCACTCAAACCTTATCATAAAAACGGCAAATACATTTTAGTTGTTCCGCCTAGCCACAGTATGTCTTTACATTTTAATGCACTTGATTGGTTGGACAACACACTAAAAATACTCAAAGAAAACACAGACAGAGAAATAATTGTGCGAGAAAAGCCTTACAATCCTAAAAGTTTTTTTGATGCTGAAGGAAAAATGATGCCGGGACCAAGTGAAAACAAGCAACCACAAAAACCATTTGAATGGGATCGGGTTCATGCAGTTGTTACTTTCAACAGCAGTATAACCATTAAGGCGTTGCACAATGGCGTGCCCTGTTTCAGTAATTTTGAAAATCCATGTGCACCAATTTGTGAAAAAGATTTTAGTAAAATTGAAAACCCAATGTATGGAGATAGAGAACCTATCTTTAACAGCCTAGCATATGGACAATTCACTCAGGAAGAGTACCGAAACGGATATGCATTAAGTATACTAGATGGACGTTGAAATATTCAGAAGAACAGTAAAAGATCGTAGACGAGGTGCCAGTTGGGATCTGCTTCAACACATGGCCGAAGGGATACGTGCATGTGGTGACAACCCAATTATTGTAAATGAAACCATGACCGGACAATGGCAAAAAAACGAAATGGAGCCAACAGCAAAAATTGGTTGTATGTTTGGCTATGGTGGGTCAAATCAAATGCATCACACAAAAGGGCGTAGGCGAGATCTAGTCGAACGTGCAAAGAAAAAAGGAATATACATTATAACATTTGACGGCGGCATATTATCTAGTTTTGGAAACACAATTACAGATTCTAACCATCACTGGCGTGTATCACTTTATTCTCCAATGAATAACGGAAATTTTTTAAGTGACAACAGTCCTCCAGACAGATGGGAACACATGAAAAAAATATGGAATATAAAATATGAGCCATGGAGAAAATCTAATCAAGATGACCCAATTTTATTTGTATTGCAACCTAAAGACAACTGGAGTATGAACGAATTAGATCCTATAAAATGGTTCAACGATGTGTATGAGAAAATTAGGCCAATAACTGATAGGAAGTTTGTTGTGCGGCCACATCCTAATCACATTGCACACATAGAAGAAAGATTAAATGAATTTCCGGAAGATGTAGATGTTAAAATAGGAAAAAAGTTTTTTGCAGGAGATGAGAAAAAGTACTACAGATTCAATTTTCAAGATGCATTAAATAATTGTCATGCTGTTATTACTCACAATTCTACTGCCAGTATCGACTCTTGCGTTCGTGGAATCCCTACCTTTGTTACCTCAGATCTTGCACTTTGTTGGCCAGTAGCAAATAAAGATTTAAACAATATAGAAACACCCGAACGTCCAGATAGGACACAATGGGTTCATGACATAGGTTACAAACAATGGACTGAAAAAGAAATACGTGATGGTGTAGTATTCAAGCGTTTCAAAAACAAGTTGGGATTATAATGTGTGGCATTTACGGTATAACCGAACACGATCCAGAATTTGTGCAACAGTATATCAAGACATGTGAACACAGAGGGCCCGACGGCAATAAGGTTTGGTGGGATCCAGATCATAAATTAACTCTGGGACACAATCTTTTGAGCATTATGGCAAATCCACAACTGTCTATACAGCCATGGAAGACACCCAAAGGCAACACACTTGTTTACAACGGTGAGATATTCAACTACTACGAACTTAAACAAAAATACAACGGTAAAGGATTTGCAGGCATCACTGGCTGTGATACAGAATTGCTAGCCTGGGGACTAGACGAATTTGGACTAGACTTTATAGATGAGATAGACTCCATGCATGGCTTTGCCTACTACCGCAAGGACGAACAACAACTTTGGCTATCTCGCGATCATGCTGGTATTAAACCATTATTCTATGCAGAGATTAATGAAGGATTGGTATTTGGTTCTGAACTTAAAGGCATGCTGGACAAAGTGCCGGGGAGTAGAAAAATGGATAACCTGGCAGTCAGTTTCATGGCAAGGACAGGCATCAATGCTTTGCGTAATACTTTTTTCACAGGCATAAAAAAATTGTTAGCAGGTGAGACAATAGTGTATGACATGGCCAACAAGAAAATAATAAACACACATAGAGTGTATATTGCACCAACAAGCACCAAAAACTTTGACCAGAAAGAATTTAGAACAATGGCACACAAGACAGTAGAAATGTGTTCGATAGGGCGAAGAAAGATTGGCGTATTCTTGAGTGGTGGATTGGATTCTAGTCTAGTTGCATACGAACTAAAGCAGATAAAAGGTGAAGCAAATACATTCACAAATAGAATGAATCCAAATGTTCAAGCAGACGAGGACTATAACAGCGACGCCAATTGTGCAAAAATATTAGCCGAACAAAATAATTTCAACCATGCAGAAGTTGTAATAACACCAGAGGAATTTATAGACTGTTGGGATGACAGCATATACTACATGGAGCAACCTGTGTACAATCCAAGCATGTCTATGTACTGTTACACAAACAAGTTCCTATCAAATAATGGAATAATTGTTACACTCGCTGGAGACATGGGCGATGAAATCCTAGCAGGATATCCAAAATACTGGAAAATGAAAAATCCCGAATGGTTGGAAAAACAGATAGGAAAAACAAAAATAGAAAGTTGGGACGACGTGCTTAAACTTTGGTTACGCAGGATCAAACGTCCATTGATGCTTACAGATAATCCTGTGAGCGATGACATCCTATTGAAAGAATTTAAAAAATGTTACACAGGACAATTATGGAACCCAAACGATCCAATTGGCTCGTACATGGCTCTTGACTGTGTTGCTCAGGTACCAGAAGAAATGTTTAATAGAAATGACAAATACGGGATGGCTTATAGTATGGAAGGACGTTTTCCGTTAGCAACTAAAACTTTTATGAGATACTGTATGAGTATACACACAGATAAAAAAATGGGTGCAGATAAAAATGATACAAAAATTCTAATTAAACAGGCGTATGCAGGAATTTTGCCTAAAGAAATTTTAACCAAAGTTAAAACAGGATGGACAGTGCCGGTTGGACATTGGCTTACAAAAAGCACCAGTTCAAAACTAAACAATTTTTATAAAGAACGCACAGGCACAGCATCTAAACTTAATGTTTACAAAGCCAGTCAGAAAGCAGGCAAGGCACTGATACCTGCATGGATTGTTAGTGACTGGATTAAAAAATACAACATGACAAGGTAAAGTAAATATTTGACCATGAAGATAAAAGTTATCACATCATATAAACCTGGCACTTGGGAACAGTACGGCAAAAAAGGGATAGAATCGATGGCAGAGCAATTCCCAAAAGAAGTCGATATAGTGGTATATGCAGAGGAACCAAAACCTGAATGCAAATATGACAGGATACAATGGATAGATCTTAATACTGCTGAACCTGAATTATTCAAATTCAAAAATAAACATAAAAACGATCCTGTTGCAAACGGCGAACTTAACGAGATAGAAGGGGGTGTGAGACGTCCAGCGGCACTCAAAACAAAAGGCGGCAAAGATGCAACTAAAGGATCATACCTTTGGGCGGCAGTACGATTTGCAAACAAAGTATTTTGTGTTGTTAATGGCGTTCGTAATTCAAAAGAATATGACTACGTTGTTTGGATAGACGGAGACACATTTTCATTTAGACCAATACCGTTAAGTTTTTTTGAAGGGCTACTTCCAGAAGATACCATGTTGACATACCTCGGAAGGGAAAATCCCAACCTAAATGATGGAGGAAAATATCCTGAGTGTGGATTCGTAGGATACAACATGAAACATCCTGAAATACAAAACTTTATAAATGATTGGGAACAACTTTATGTCACTGATAACGTATTCAAGTTACTTGAATGGCATGACAGTTTTGTGTTTTGGCACCTGTCAAAAATATACAGAAAAGAAAAAAGTGTAACAGTAAATGACATAGGATACTGGAAAGGGGTTAGGGGACATCACGTTTTTGTGAACAGTGAATTGGGCCTATACATGGATCACATGAAAGGCAAAAGAAAAAAAATAGGCACATCTGCTAAAAACGATCTTAAAGCCAATCCAAATGCTCCTGCAGATATTTTTGCAGTTGACTATTGGAAGAAAGTGCCACCCTCGTTAAAATGAAGGTAGAAGTTTGGACACAGCACGGACCGTTGAATTCAAAGGCAATATTTAAAGCATTCATCACAAGTCTACAAGATGCAGGTGACGACGTCATACTTAATGCATCAAGTGATGCTGATGTGGCAGTGATATGGAGTGTGCTCTGGCAAGGCAGAATGCGAAACTACAAAAAGATTTGGGAAAGATACAGACAAGCAAATAAGCCAGTGATAGTACTAGAAGTGGGCGGACTGAGAAGAAACAAAAGTTTTAAGATTGCAATTAACGGAGTAAACAGGAAAGCGGATTTTGCCAATCAAGATGTGGACAACGTAAGATGGCCGCTGTTCAATTATACTCTGCAACCATGGAAACAGACAGGCGACAACATAATCATATTAGGACAACACGATGCCTCTGAACAATGGAACGGTATGCCTAGCATGAACGTTTGGTTTGAACAGCAAATAAATGAAATTAGAAAACACACAACAAGACCAATACAGGTTAGACCTCATCCTAGAAATCCTGTTGGTTTTGATCTGACAAAGTATAAAAATGTAAGTATGGCTCGTCCTATAATGGATAGGAATACAATAGACGATACAAACTTTAAAGATACACTGAAAAACGCTTGGGCAGTAGTAAATCATAGTTCTAATCCTGCAATGGAGGCTGTGATAAACGGCATACCTGTGTTTGTATCCGAAGACAGCCTATGCTATGATGTTGGTAATCATTCTCTTACGCAGATCAATAATCCTAAAATGCCAGATAGACAAGAGTGGGCAAACAAGTTATCATACACTGAATGGTTCCAAGATGAGATAGAAAAAGGATTACCATGGAGTAGAATTAGAAACAGATTAAAAAAATATCTATGAATACAATAACAGAAATTGAATGGAAACCGTACGAAGGGGAAACTGTCAACACTAACCTAATAATACGTAAAGGTGAAAAGATACAGGAAACTGCTTTCTATGAGGATAGAGTAAAAGCGGTGCCAGAAGGTAATGCCTATTGCATAGGAAACGGACCATCTAGAAAAGACTTTGACCTAAACAAACTTAAAAGCACTGGACAAACTTACGGATGTAACGCCTTGTATCGTGACTTCATTCCAGATTTTATTTTCAGTGTTGACGGAAGAATGACACACAAAATGGTCTCCGACAAAGTTTATGACATGTGCATACACTACGCACCGTCGCTAGAAGTAAACAGACATCCTAGGGGAGGCCCACCCTTGTTACATTTAATTCCAAACAATCCGCATTGGATATCAGGAAACGTCGCATTTTGGACTGCTGGGGTGCATGGACACAAAAATATATATTTGCTTGGCTTTGATTTTAGAGATTATGGCAAAGGAAAATTAAACAACATTTATCAAGACACAACAAATTATGGTCCACGAAATGCCGACACAATATACGATGGTTGGTTAAAACAGTTTAGAGACATGCTGAAGATGAGACCTTATGTAAACTATACAGTGGTGCATGACAATCCACCAGAATACATGAATTATTTCCAAACAGGAACTGACCTTGGCAATAGTAAAGTTATAACTTATGCGGAGTTTGAAAAAATAATTAGCACCTAGATAGGTTCAAACCTGCAAGTTTGAATTTGCCTTTCCAGGCAAAAAAGTTAGCATTGTGATTTGAATATGGATCTCTCAACCAAGACATCTGATACAGATGCACCATTTCGTGTGCAAGTGTTTCAATAAAATCCTTCCATGTAGGAAATTTACAATGTAACTCTATGTAATGATAGACATCAGTTTTATTGTATGGAATAATCCTTTGGTCGAATGTGCCTTTTCTACACTTTCTGTTGTCCCAATCAGCAACACATCTTCCCCAATCCTTGTGTAGTTTTCGAATAAAAATCTCCACTCTTGGTAATCTACTATTAAACAATGTCTTGTTAAGATACCTAAACCAATTGTAAGCCTGTTGCTCCGTAGGTCTAAAGCCAACTATATTTTTATGTCTAGTCAGAGTGTTCTCCAACTTAACCTTAAGTTGTTTTCTCACATTAACGCTTTTGTTTTTAAACTTTTTCATGGTTGACTATATTACCAAATATGCTATAATATACTAATAATTATCTAAAAAACTATGGAAAAAATGCACACAGATTTGCCCAAAACCATTAACGAAGCACTCAAAATACTAGCATATAACGACTTTTTTTGGGGTGATCCCAATGTGCCTAGGATAAATCCACATCCAAAGGACAGATCAACAGTAATATCCCTTGCGGAATCTCAATACGCATGGACTGAAAAACAGGCACGACTTGCATTGGTGGTATTGAAAAGATACCTTACAAAATTCCAAAAACACGGGCTCGATATCAGTGACCTGTTGAATAATCCAAAGTATGACGACGACTTTAGGATAATAAATTTTGAAAAAGCGATCGATACCTGGACGAACGATTCGGGTGTAAAGCACATCATAATGAAGTTTCCATACAATAAAAAAATAATTCAACTAATACGTACTCTGAAAGATAAGAAACAAATGCCAAATGGATATGCAATGTATGACGGAGATAGCAAAAAATGGACATTGATACATTCTGATGTGACTGCATATTATTGCACACTGATAGCCGCAAGATATGATTTTGAATTTTTAGACAAAAGTATTCTACAAGACTATGACAAGGTTTATAAAGAGATTAAACATCACAAAAAACCTAGTGCAAGATTATTGTTAGGCAACATTGTAATTGATAATGCACCGGAAAGTCTTAAAGAGTATTGGGAGAGTAATATTAGAAAATTGCCTGTATTACAACAGGTTGATCATTTAAAAAACTTTGGAATCAGTGCTAAAAATTTATCAGTAAATGCAGACAACGATGTGGCCAAAAAAATAGCACACAACAATTATCATAAACTATGGATTGACTCAAAGTCTTACAAAAAAGAAACTGTGCTACAAGCACTAATAGAGCTAGATGCCTTTCCATTATTGATGCCATGCCATAGCGAAATGCAAGAAGAAAAAGAAGTTGAGGAGTTTTGGGATTGGCTTAATGTTTTCAAAAGAAATGGAATAGACATACTCAACCAATGTTCGTGGGGATTTGATTTAAAAGAACCAATTTACCGAAAGGATGTAGACAGGCACAATGAAAGGACTTACCTGATTGACAGTCAAAAGTCAAGACAGTACTTTGAAAACATGTTTGAACTACATCAAATGAGCAAACAATTTAAATTTATAGATAAAAATACCAAAATACTTTTTGTGAGAAACAGAATACCACGAGCATTAATCAAAAGTAATATCAAACCTAAAGCGGCATTGATAGCATTGGGCGGTGGTTATTATGCCACAGGTACAGACAACCTAAAAAGACTTCTTGAAAATCTTCCAAAAAAGTTGTATTATAGTGATCATCAGCCGAGCAGTTATGATTGGCATGATCAAGTGATAGTACAAATATAATGAGCAGTTGTAAACTAGTAATCAAGGACGAAGTAAATGTGAAGTTTGAGAACTTATCTCTCGAATGGCGTAAAAGATTATCAAACAAATTCAAATACGAAATACCATATGCAAGACATTTGCCTGCTGTGAAGTTAGGCAGATGGGACGGCAAAGTATCTTTCTTTGGATTAGGAGGCACAACATATCTTAATTTGGTGGACCAAATTATTCCAATACTAGATGAGGGTGGTGTCTATATAGACGTAGTAGACCAAAGAGAGAAACACGAGTATGAATTCAAAGCAGTGGACAAAAACTATCTGTCACACATAACATGGCCAGATAATCATCCCGCGGCAGGACAGCCAATACAATTACGAGATTATCAAGTGGAAACAATAAACAAATTTATTGAACATCCACAAAGCATACAAGAGATCGCCACTGGCGCAGGTAAGACCATTATTACAGCGGCACTGTGCCAACTGGTCGAACCATATGGTCGTACACTTACAATAGTTCCAAACAAAAGTCTTGTTACACAAACTGAAGAAGACTTCCTTGCTTGTAATCTTGATGTTGGTGTGTACTACGGTGACAGGAAAGAATTGGGTAGGTTCAACACAATAGCAACATGGCAATCACTTAATGTTCTAGAAAAGAAAAGTAAAGACGAACACACAACTGAATTCTTGGAAGCAATACAAGGAATCAACACAGTAATAATAGACGAGGTACACATGGCAAAAGCAGATGTGTTGAAAAGATTATTGACAGGGCCTTTTGCACATTGTGGGATACGTTGGGGACTGACTGGCACAGTACCAAAGGCTGACTACGAATTTATGGGTTTGAAATGCAGTATAGGAGAAGTGTCAAATAGGATACAGGCAAGCGAACTACAAGATAAGGGTGTATTGGCAAACTGTCATGTCAACGTTCTGCAGACACAAGACCATCCACAGTTTAAAACATATGCAGAAGAATTAAAATGGTTGACAACAGACGACACAAGAATGTCTTGGGTGGCAAACACAATTACAGATATTGCAACATCTGGTAACACATTGATACTTGTGGACCGAATATCCGCAGGTGAGATGCTTGAAAAGAAAATTAAAGATTCTGTGTTTGTATCAGGATCAACTAAAAATATGGATAGAAAGGAACAATACGATGAAATATCTACTGCAACAAATAAAGTTATTATTGCCACATATGGAGTTGCCGCTGTTGGCATTAACATTCCTAGGATTTTTAATCTTGTTCTCATAGAACCAGGCAAATCATTTGTGCGAGTAATACAGAGCATAGGACGAGGTATAAGAAAGGCTGAGGACAAGGACAGTGTACAAATATGGGATATTACCAGTTCTTGTAAATTTGCAAAAAGACACCTGGGGGCAAGGAAAAAGTTTTACAAAGAGGCCAATTACCCGTATAATATAGAAAAGATAAATTATGCAAATCCTTACATTAGAAGATAGAACATATAGATTAGAAAAAATTCCGGAATGGGTTGATGAAAAAATGCGATTCGCAGTTTTAGATAACTCAGATCCTGAGAATCCAGATTTCTTTTATATACCGCTTATATTTCTAGAAAGTTTCAATGCACCTGCGGCAGTTTTACAGATAGGCGAAAAGAGAATTAAAATGCCCTTAGATTGGAAAATGTTAATTGGAGAGGCAGGCCAATCTGAAATGCATGTGCTACCTATAACTAGTCTAAACGACAGAGGGTTCGATGCATTTACTTTCAATCCGTTATCAAGTGCTAAACCAGATTTTTTGCCTATTGACGTTGTAGATATCTACACCGAAGTAAAATGGTACTTTCCAAAAACCAAATCTGGTCAGTTGTTGGCGGTGCCTTTGACTAATGGCCCAAAACCAATATGTGCATATTTTGTTAAGGATATTTCAAGACAGTGCGAACAGGTGGACTATGGCTCGGTCTGGTAGAAGAACAATTAAAATAGATGCGCCATTAATGGTTACCAAGGATAAGATAGCCGTCTGGATGGATGATGGCAAATGGGCAATGAATTTTTTTGATTGGCTATCTAAAGCAAAACTTAATGATAAACTTTCGGGTTTACAACACATGAATAGTAAAATAAAATTAACATTTGTTACAGCAAAAGACTGCACAATGTTTGGATTAAAATATGCCGGCAGAAAAAAATAGAAAATTTTTTGATTTAAGGAATGGACTGAAAGCCGTTGACTTCAGAAACAAAGACTACTTTGACCGTATAGATGATAAGGAAAAATCATTATATTCTCCATACATGCTGATGAGATATGTGGCAAGTTGTTCATCAAAGGACCCTTTCTTTGTAGAACACTATGTGGAAATGGTCAATGAATGTGTAAACAAACACTGCTTCTCGCTAGGTTCAAAACATAAAAAATTATTATGGATACTGACGGCAATGTGTGGCACATTACAACAACAGTTTCATCCATGGATCAAACCCATGAAAAGGGTACCTAACAAAACTTTAAAAAAATTGCAACAGATTTATCCTACATGGAAAGAATCTGATCTAGAAACATTGGATAAAGTTATTACAGACAAAGAACTAGAGGAGTTATTCGAAGCACATGGCATCGACAAATAAATGTACATACTGTGGCAAAACTTTTGCAAAAGAGAGAACGTTGCAAGTACACCTCTGTGAACCTAAACGTAGATATCTGCAAAGAGATGAGAAATGGGTAGTAAATGCTTTTATGGTGTTCCAACGGTTCTATCAGATACATCAACACAATTCAAAACCAAAGACTTATGACGAATTTGTAAAAAGTGCATACTACAATGCTTTTGTCAAGTTTGGAAGATACATCATGCATATCAATCCTTTGTACCCAGAAAAATATATTGAATTTGTTCTACGGTCAAAAATAAAACTGGATCATTGGGCAAGAGATGATCTGTATGAAACCTATCTTATAGAGGCAGTCAAGACTGAACCTGTTGAGGCGGCACTGCAAAGAAGCATAGCCACAATGATGGATTGGGCAACAGAACAAAATGCACAATGGTCAGATTACTTCAGACTTGTTAACACCAACAGGGCAGTTCAACACATACAGCAGGGAAAGATAAGTCCGTGGTTGTTGCTAGGTTGCAACGCAGGCAAAAGGATGTTAAAATCATTTAACGACGAACAATTACAAATGATAGAAAGATTTATAAACCCAAGTTTTTGGCCAAGCAAAATTAAAAGTTATCCTGCTGATCACATGCTTGTACAGGACACAGCAAAAGAGGCCAAGATTGTCTAAGATAGATTTAGAAATAAGTGATGACATTAAATTTGAAGAAGGCGATTGTGCTGTGGTGATCAAAGAAGATGGATCGATAGGGAGAGTGATAGTGCCTGACATGAATAAAGATTACCTAAACACAGAAGGTTACAGAAAACTATTGGATGTGATTGATGTATTGGATCCAGGAAGCAAAGAAAAATTTATAAAATATAATGAAAAGAACAAAGGGAGTGTACACTAATGCCTGATGTAGACATAGACTTCTATGACAGAGACGGTGTTTTAAAACTTTTTAAACACACGCCAGCCACAATAGTAAGAGAAGACAAAAATGAAAAACACAAGACTGGAGTATACTTTCATGCTGTTCCAGAACATCCAGTGACGGGTCATAGTTCACTGGACTACAAGAAAGCAGAAGACAGAGGTTACTTCAAGATAGACATGCTGAATGTCAACATATACAAAGAAGTGAAATCGGAACAAGAACTAGTTGAACTAATGATACAGGAACCGGACTGGGATATGTTAAAGGATCCAAAAATAGTCGAAAAACTATTTCATCTGAATGGCCATTTTAGAATTGTATCTACTTTAGAACCTAAAACTATTGAACAACTTGCGGCTGTATTGGCAATAATTAGACCTGCTAAAAGACATCTAATGCACAAGGACTGGAAAGATATAATGGCAGAGGTGTGGGTACGTCCAACTGATGGATCATACTTTTTCAAAAAATCACACGCAGTTGCATACGCACAGGCCATTGTCGTACAGATGAATTTAATGATGCGTGATAAATATAGTTTTGATGCACTATCAAAAGACTAAGAAAAAAATCACAAAAAGACGCACTAAAAAATCTACCTCTTCTAAAAAGGATCCATATGGTTATCAGCCAGATAGTCCCTTAACACAACACTATCTTACAACTGGTGCTATACTTCCTGAAAAGAAAAAAGATTAGACCGGACGTCTAACTAACTGTATTGTTCGCCTTTTCACCCTCTTTTTAGAAATTTCAGAGAGTTTCACAGTAGGCCCATGTACTATTTCAATATTTTTAGAGTTTAAAGTTACTAGAGTGTGTCGAAAATATTTGAACTCACCTTTTAAGAAAATGTTGATTGGCAATTTTCTGTTGGACTCGTGCCACCATGTTTCACCACATTTTAAATATCGCATCTTATCCTGAGGCATCATTAGTCTGCCATAATCATAGAAACTGATCACATCTGCGTCCTCGTTTTGCACAATACCCACAAACTCAAGATCACCCTTTCTTATAAGGCTCAAAAATGGGAACTTGTCCCTCAAAGTGTTAAAAATCTCGTTCATGCTCTATCTATAAATACTGTTAAATATGTATTATGCAAACAGTATCAAGGTATTTACTATCACAGTTGGTAATTGCCTACGTAAATGGTTATCATGGAAGGAACTCAGAAGTGTACGATAGACGATTGACCATACACAGAGGGGTGAATAACCCCCTTACATTCACGTTTAAAAACGAGGATCAAAAGGCCCAAGATATCACATCTAAAACATATGAATTTAATATGATCGATACGGAGTCCAAAAAAGCCGTAATCACCAAAACACTCACTGTTTTAGATGATGGATCTACTGTGAGCACAAAGGGTGATGCTAGTTGCACGATCACAGAAGGCGACTTATTACCACTACATGCAAAATTTTACAACTTTGCAGTGCGTGAAGTAAAATCAGATGGTAGCAGAGAAGTCACTTATGCAGATACAGGTTACGCATCTGCAGGTACCATAGAGATTTTAGACGGAGCATATCCTGAGTTTGTTGCAAGTACAGAAATATCAAGTTTCACAGGTATTGGAGGTCCTTTATCAAAAACTTCAAGTGCAATAGATGGTAGACCAGGAATCAACAATAACGATGCCTTACACACCATTGCTATCTATCCACAGAGTTTTTCTGGTAAATTGATTGTGCAAGGAACAATGGCATCAAGTCCGCAGGATGCAGACTTCTTTAAAATTACCGAAACAACCCTATCAAGTGCCTCTACACCAAGCACATTAAATTTCACAGGTGTTTACCATTCTGTAAGATTCAGTTGGGACAATGATCCAGACAACACTGGAAAGATTGACAAAATCCTTTATAGACAGTAAAATAGTAGGATATGAACCTGATACAGAATACAATTCTGACTAGTCTGCCTGCGGGTAGGAAAAAAACTCCAAGTGGTTGGATAAGTTTCAACGCACCGTGTTGTGTACACAACGGTGAAACAGCAGACAAAAAGAAACGTGGTGGCCTAATGACAAGTGCTGATGGCACAGTAAGTTATCACTGTTTCAACTGCGGATTCAAAGCAAGTTATGTGATTGGACGTAAACTGACCTACAAGATGAGACAGTTCATGGGATATATTGGAATACCCGATGACACAATACGTAAATTAGCAATAGAGGCAATGCGTGAAGAAGAAGGTGATGTCAAATACCAAAAGAAAAAATTTGTAACATTCAAGAAAAAAGAATTGCCGAGACACACAAGGTCACTTGGCGAATGGTTGGAAGAGTACACAGTAGGAACAATGACAACAGAACAACAGAATAAAATTGATAATCTACTAAACTATCTAGCAGGAAGAGGTATAGGTGCAGACTGGTATGACTTCATGTACTCATCTAACAAGCACTGGGACGTTGATAAAAGACTATTGATTCCATTTTATTGGCGTGGTGACGTTGTTGGCTTTACAGGTAGAATGTTTGAGCAATCCGACAAAGTGAAATACTACACAGACGTACAACCAGGATATGTATTCAACATGGACGCACAAGATTGGACAAGGAAGTTTGTCATAGTCACAGAAGGTCCATTTGATGCGATAACCGTTTCTGGTGTAAGCATACTAGGATCAGAGATAAATGAAACACAAAGAGAGTTGATAGATGCGTTGGGTAGACAAGTAATTGTTGTGCCAGATAGAGATGCTCCAGGAGAGAAACTGATTAACCAAGCAATAGAATTTGGATGGAGCGTTGCTTTTCCAGAATGGGACAAAACGGTTGGCGATGTGGCGGATGCTGTGTTAAAATATGGTAGGCTGTTTACTATACAATCAATATTGAAGACAACAGAAAGAAGCAAACTGAAAATAGATTTAAAGAGAAAGATGTATGGCTGAATACACATTTGATGTACAGAAACTTTATATAGAAATGCTATTAGCAGACGCAGAGTCGTTTGCAAGAGCACAGAATATATTCAAACCTGAATCGTTTGATCGTAAACTACAACCTATTGCAAAGTTTGTAAAAGACTACATGGACGAGTACAAAGTCATGCCGGATGTAGAACAGGTAAATGCAAAACACGATATCAAATTAAAATCAGCAAAAGACTTAGATCCGAGCCACTTCAATTGGCTGTTAGATGAATTTGAAACTTTTTCGAGACACAAGGCACTAGAACATGCGATACTTCAATCAGCGGACTTGCTGGAGAAGGGCGACTATGCTCCTGTTGAGGACATGGTCAAAGACGCAGTCAACGTGGGACTGACACGTGATCTTGGTACAGACTACTTTGAGGATCCAAAGGGAAGACTAGAGGCACTCAAGGCAAACAACGGACAGATCAGCACTGGCTGGGCTAACTTAGACAAGAAACTATTTGGTGGATTTAACCGAGGAGAACTTAACATCTTTGCAGGCGGATCAGGCGCAGGTAAGAGTTTGTTCTTGCAGAATCTTGCAGTGAACTGGGCACAGGCTGGTTTGAACGTTTGCTACATATCTTTCGAATTGAGTGAACAACTTACTGCTATGAGGTTGGATGCAATGATGACAAACATTCCAACAAAAAAAGTATTTCCAGAAATAGACAATGTAGAAATGAAAGTGAAGATGTTGGCTAAGAAGTCGGGTACACTACAAATCAAATACTTGCCTAGTGGTAGCAACGTGTTAGACGTAAGAACATATTTGAAAGAACTAGAACTTAAAAACAAAAAGAAAATAGACTGTATACTGATCGACTACTTAGATCTCATGATGCCTAAAAGCAAAAGGATATCACCAGCAGACTTGTTTATTAAGGACAAATATGTTTCTGAGGAATTAAGAAACTTGGTTGTTGAGAAACAGTGTGTGTTAGCAACTGCATCACAGTTGAACAGAGCCAGTGTTGAAGAGATAGAATTTGATCACTCTCACATCTCAGGTGGACTATCCAAGATACAGACAGCAGACAATGTGATAGGTATATTCACAAGCAGAGCAATGAAAGAACGTGGCAGATATCAGATACAGTTCATGAAGACTAGATCAAGTTCTGGTGTAGGACAAAAAGTGGATTTAGAATTTGATGTGGATAGTTTGCGTATCAGAGACTTGGCGGACGATCCGGAATACAAACAGTTTGACAAACAAAGAAGTACAATTTACGATAATCTTAAAAAAACATCTAAAGTCACAGGTAATGACACTCCAAAAGATGCAAGACCAGATGTGCCGGATCCAACAAAAGGTGACACAATTGGCAAGGTCAAAGCCACTGTGGAAGGCGGCAAACTGAGACAACTGTTAAACGAATTACACTCAGACGAAGAACAATAACCAAAAAAACATTTCCTATAATATACACAGATAAATATATTTGCTCAAGGCAACACAGGCAAATATAAAAGCATAGGCAAATGAAAGACAAAGAACTGAACGACATAACAAGGCTGTACGATAGATTCATTAGGCAATGTCCAGGCACAGAAGAATACACGCAAAGGCTCGCCGAGGAAACTCAAATCATCCTTCGACTACGTTTCGTAGACTACTTCATCCAAATATGTGACATTATAGCAATGACCCGAGACATACCACACATGACACGTGGTTCGGCTGGTTCGTCATTGGTCTGTTACCTATTGGGCATAACAGATGTGGATCCAGTGGAGTGGGATATACCCGTGGCACGATTCCTCAACCCTAACAGGGACGACCTACCTGATGTGGACATAGACTTTCCCCATCACAGACAGGCAGAGGTTATGCAGAGGATATTCAAGAAGTGGCCCGGACGCAGTGCTAGAATTTCCAATTACGTGCTCTATAAGGACAAGTCAGCAAGGCGAGAAGCGGCCAAACGTTTGGGTGCCAAGGGTAACCTACCCCGCAGGTTCACATATGATTCACTAGGCATCGATACCAAAGAAGCCAAAAGGATTGAGAATAAATTGAAAGGCAAAAAGAGATGCATATCAAAACACTGCGGAGGAATAATAATGTTTCAAAGACAACTACCAAAAAGCCTGTTCACGGCGGAAAATCAAATACTACTAGACAAAAACGAAGTGGAGGATCTGGAACACCTAAAGGTGGATATTTTAGCCAATCGTGGTTTGTCACAACTCATAGAAATAGATCCTACAATGAAACTGACAGACTATCCGGAAGAGGACTCCGCTACTTCGGAACTTTTGTGCAGAGGAGATGTGTTGGGAGTGACACAGGCAGAGAGTCCGGCGATGCGGAGACTGTTCAGAGCAATAAAACCAAAAAGCGTTAAGGACTGTGTGTTTGGCACAGCATTGATAAGACCGGTCGCAGTATCCGGACGTAAGAAGGCAACCATGTTTCATGACTGGAGCAAGGAACGTATGAGTGACACGATAGTGTACGAGGACGATGCCATAGACAGAATATCAGAAGTGCTGGGCATAGACAAATATGAGGCAGATATGTATCGCAGAGCGTTTGCAAAAAAAAATGAAGAAAAGATAATGCAGTTCATGACTAGGCTGGGCGACCACCCACGTAAGGACGAAATTATTACAATGCTACAATCCTTGTCTGGCTTTGGATTATGCAGAGCTCATGCTGTTAACCTAGGCAGACTGATATGGGCGTTGGCATATCAAAAGGCACACAACCCAGAGAAGTTTTGGAAGTCCTGCTTGAAGCACTGCCAAGGTTCTTACAAGCGTTGGGTGTACAGAACCGAAGCAAAACGTGTTGGTATAGAAGTTGTGACACCAAGCAAGTCTGACAAGTGGGACACACCAGAATTCCAATACAGGAAGTATGGTTGGTGGAGTCAGAATGAATTCATGCCTGGCATGTACGTGAAAGAACTGTACCTGGACAAAGTAGAGTTTGCAGGCATGATAGCAAACGGTAGGGTGTTTCGTGGCGACAAAGGACGATATGTAACTTTTCTCACGCTAGGGGTTGGTAATGGACAATATATAGACGTAACAATTAAGAAAGCATTTGCATACAGCGATCATGATGTGGTATGGGGACAGGGAACTATACGACATTCAAACAATTCTGATTATGTAGAAAGTTTTGATTCTAAAGGATTTAGGCTAGAAAAATTCATCAATAATTAGTATAATACTAACATGAAATATCCACTAGCATTTTCTACATGGGGCAATGAAGAAGTAGAAGCGATCAA
>Ga0181397_1000049_pt1 | contig 39075 bp, 58 predicted proteins | sample 20SPOviralmetaG_FD_130126 | JGI IMG/M metagenome (GOLD analysis project Ga0181397, IMG submission 130126) | Marine viral communities from the oligotrophic San Pedro Time Series (SPOT) site, San Pedro Channel, CA, USA - 20 SPOT_SRF_2011-02-23 | ecosystem: Environmental > Aquatic > Marine > Strait...
AAACCTTTTTAGAGTAAACCGAAGGTAAAAAGAAACTATTAGTTTGTCCACTTACGGAGTTTGCAAAGTTAGCATCGGTATCTGTTGAGGGTTCAAAAAATTGAGCCATGATACTTTCTCCTTGTAGTTATTATAGTTTATTTAACGATTCTGCCTTCTTGCATTGCATCTGATATTTCCTTTTCGTATTTATCAAATTCTGCAACACTCATGGCAGCAATCTCCTTTTCTGACCATACTTTCTCTTGCATTGGTTCTATACTAGTTGTTTTAGTAGAAACCATATCTGCAGCAGATTGTCTAGTCGGTTTAGAATCTGACTTAGTCGTTTCAGTAACATCCATACCTATATCACGTTTAAATAAATCTAAAGCACGTGAAGCTAAATCGGCATCATCATCATTATCATATACCCAAGCTTGGATAGATTCATGTTGTTCTTTTGCCCATTCATGGAAATCATCACTATTTCTGATATCACCAAAATCAGGATGTTTGTCCATTAACCTTTTTTCTGCATCTTGTCTAACTAATTGTAGTTCTCTTTCTTGGAGTTTACTAAGGCGTTCTTCTAGAACTTTTGCTTTAGATTCGCTTTGTAGATGTGCTACAGTTTCGACAACTTCATAAACATCAGGATATTCATTTTTAAACTTTTCTAGTTCTTCTTCAGTTTTTGGAGCTTTATAATCAGGTTGTTTAACTTGACTTAGTAACTCTTCTTCTCTGCTTTTAAACTCGTTAAGTTTAGAATCATAATGTTTTTTTAAATCATCATAGCGTTTTTTGTAGTCTGGTTTCTTATAAGGGGCTTCCTTTTTAGTTTCCAGTTCCTCTCTATTTACACTTCCTTCTTCACCGATTTCTGTTACGTCATCGCTGGTAAAAAGTTTATTTTGAGGTTCTTCAAAAAACAATCCTTCAGATGATTTAAAAGGTTTATCTTCATAGTGCCATTCCTTTTTTGCATTATAGGGATTTGGCGTTTTTTCTTTTTCGACTTGCGTAGTCATTTTCTTTTCTCCTAATTGGGGCTTTTGTTCACAAGGTAGCTCTATGTCGACTAGAGGGCTTGTATTGTAAAGGTAGCCTTTCGGTTTTTAATAATAGAGTGCCTATAAATAGGGTGGCTCTATCGCTTTTAGCTTCTGACGTATCTTGATTGTGTAGATGGGTCCATCATACGTTTTTTAATTTCATCGCCTACTAAGTCATCTTCTTCAGGAACAAAGCCCCTGTCAAGTACAACTGTTTTGCTTTGAACATTTTTGTTGATTTCTTCTTCTCCACTATCGGCAATTCCACCAGTAGCCATTCCTTGTCTTTGGTCTGCATTAGATTCAGCTTCCATCATTATAGCTTCTAAATTATCAGCTCCGATTTCTTCTACAGCTTTTGCAGTAAAGACAAATTCTCCATCCGATAACCTTGCAGGTATCGAATCTGAGACTCCTGTGCCCGGTCCTTCAACAGGACCTTCTCCAGAAAATTCTGAAGCAACGTCAATTACTTTGTCAAATATGACACTTAGTTTATCGTTGCTTTCTAATTGTTCGTTTAAAAATTGTATTTCTTTTTCGTCTAATGCTTCTTTCATTAAGAAGTCTACATAGTCGTCTTCCATTTCTGAATCACTAGACATTGATTGTTCGTATTCGTTGTGTGTTGCTCCGGGCATTACAGTACCATCTGGCATAGTATGTGTAGGCATATCATCAGATAAAAGTGAACCACCTTCTTCTTTATTGGTTCTGTACATACCACCCATATATTTAGGTTCTCTATCTTTGACAGCTTCTTTCATAGGCTCAGTTTTATTTCCGTCTTTATCTAAATCTAAGTAATCTGGTTTTAACATTTTATTCCTCTTCTTTCCTGCTAATTGCTTCTTTAACCTGCTGCTCCAACGTCTCTAAGCGTACCAGAGAATTCACTCTCCCCTGAGACCGGCACATTTCCTGTTCCGATGTTGCCACCACCAGTACCTGTAACTCCGAGTTCTTGAGGTTGCTGAGGTGCTCCTTGAACGCCTCCCATTGTGGGCTGTTGACCAGAGGGTTGAGCCTCTTCGCTAATTGTTTGTCCAGCATTTTGCATTCCTATTATTTGTGCCATGATAGCTGCTTCTTCAGGGTCATTGAGTATTTCATCAGGGTCTAAATCTAAGCTATAAGCAAGTTCACTTATTAGTTTAGAAATCTTAACAAAAGGAGCAACAGCAGGATTTTGTGCAGTTTGTAAGAACATAGTAAGCCTTTGGCTTCGTACTTCTTTTTGCATCAGGCTATTTGTTCCAGTAGCTTTGACTTCTAAGTCACCTTTAACATCCAACTCATCTTCTAAGAATTGCATGTTCCATTGGAAATAAGATTCACCCAATGGTTTTAATAAAAAGTCGTCAAGATTTTTAACAACTGTTTTAACATTTAAACTTGCTGCTCCTAAAAGCATTGACATACCAGAAGCAGTTCTTGTCATACTCTGTACGCCTGTTTGCCCATGAGAGTAACTAGGTATTCCTGTTTGCTCATCTGCAAGTTGTCTAAACTTATCAAACATCATCATGTTTTCTGGTGCTGTGTTTGGAAACTTTAAACCATGTATGGCTTGTCCGGGCATTCCTGCTTGTCTACGGAATATTTTTCCGGGATATATTTCCATTGATTGTCCACCAACTAAAGCAGACTCATCTACATCAAACACTAAAGACCCAGCCATTGCTAAGTTATCTACAGCCATTCTTGCATGACCATTCATAATCTGTTGACTGTCATCCATGTTCTCTGCTACACCAATACCAAAAAAGTTATATGGATTTCTTTCGTATGGAAAAGCATGATAAGGTATTCTATAAGGTGTAAATGGATTAACAACTGCTCTTAAAAGATAGTGTCCACATGTCCATACATTAACTTGTACTTCATCTAAATCATCTACAGACTTAGGAAGTTTAATACCTACTTCTCTTGCATACTCAGCATCCATAATGCCCCAGTATTCAAGAACTTCAAAGCTAGTACCTACTTCTTCATCAGCCCTTGCATCATCCTTCAACTGACTTTCAAAATCTTTTTCAACATAGTTAGCACCCATTTGAATTGCATTTCGTATTGCATCTTCATCAAAGTAAGGCATGTTACGTAGTTGTCTAAGTTGACTACGATTCATTTTATGTCTATGAATAACGTACTCACACTCTTCCATGTTAGTAGCTCCGGGGTCTGGATAAAAATCCCAACAACTAACAAACTCAATACGTGGTACTCTAACTTCTAATGGATTATAATTTCTTTCTCCACTTTCATCAGTTTCCCATCTATGTAATTTTTTATTAAAATTAAATGGTCCTTTTACAATCCCTGTACCAAGTAAAGCAGATTCTAAAAGAGCATTTCTTATTTCAGAAGAACCATTAGATTCTTCAATTTGGTCATGGATTAATTTTTCCATTCTCCTAGCAGCTCTTTGTGCTGGAGATAATTCTAATTCTTGTGGATTATAACTAACTCCATCTACTAATAAACCAGCTTCTTCTGCTTGGTCTTCAAGACTATCTTCAAAGATTCCATTATAAAGTGTAGCTCCGGGTTTTAATACTTTACCATCACCTTCATAACCAACATCATATGGACTTTGATAGTCTACTGAGTTACCATTAATTTCTTGTTCTTGAGATTCTGAAGTTTCTATTCCGGGTACTGGGTTCTGTGAATCAAGATGAGCAAAGTCAGTTTCTCCTTCTGGTACTTTAGTTTCTCCAATACCGATAGGAAATTTACCAGTTCCAAACATTACATCTACTAACTGACCAAAAGCAGCTAGTACTTTTGTTTTTGTAATCTTTACAAAGATACGAGACTTTTCTGAGTCTCTAAATTTAACAGACTTATTATAAAGTCCTCTATAGTTTTCATATGCTTTTAACCAACGAGTTTCATCAGTTTGTCTAGCATCTTCTGCTTGAGCATATCTACCTTGAATAATACCAATAAGATTTCTTTGTTGGTCTTCAGGAAGTTTTAATGCTTTACCAGATTCTCCTTCTACTTCTTCGTAGAGATTGTTTGCATTTAAAAATGTATTGTCTTCTGCCATTATTAATATCCAAATCCTGTATCGGATGGTTTATACGTATCTATCTTAATTCTATTCATCCTATCATATGGATGGTCCATCCTTGGTCTACTCATTATTAAATAACGTAACGCATCGTATGCGTGGTCAGAAGCGTGTGTATCTACATCTTCTGGGTTCGTCTTTGATAACGGTATACCCTGTAATTCTTTAACTAAGTTTACACATGTATTTAAAATTTGCAACTTAGGTCTTCCTGTACTAGTATCTTGTCGTAAGTGCTCATGTATTTGAGTCTTACCAGCTATTCTATTTTTGTCAGCTCTTCTTAGTTTGTGTCCTTTATTAACTAAGATTTCACCAATCGTAGGACCTGTATAGCCTGTCCTTGCCCATGCTGCTGTATCAAGTATTCCAGCAATGGATTTTATTTCATTCTCTTCCATTTCAGTAATGGTGTCTCCGAGTGCTTCTCCTGTTAGACCTTTTCTGTATAGTTCTCTATATATAATAATAGTTTTATCTTCAGGGTCGATAGCAGCCCACAGACAGCAACTTTCTGCAGCATAACCATAATCAATACTTTTAACTCTTTCCCACCAACTTGGTATTTCAAAGGGTGGTACTACATGTATTGATGGGTCAAACTCTGCGAATGCTGCACCTTCTGAAATATCCCAGTTACCTTCCAACAACTGTTTACGTTGTATAGCTGGTAAGGATTGCAACATCCTTTCATATTCACCATCTTCAGCAAGATGAGGATTATCCTGTAACCTTGCTGGTATAAACTTTCTTGTTAATCCGTCATGCCCTACAAAAGATGTATTTGGGTCTGACGATTCAACGTATCTCTTTTTAACCCAATGAGCACCTACACCTCCGGGGTTAGCAGTACATCTAAGATATGTTTTAATATCTGGGTTAGTTGTTCTTAGCCTTGATGCTAAGTAGTTCCAACCAAACTCTGTAGGTAAATGAGTTATCTCATCAAAACCTATCCAACTGTACGCTTGTCCTTGATAACGATAAACATCTGCATCTCGTTCCAAGAATCCAAATTCTATTTTAGCTCCACTTGGGAACTGCCATAACTTTTCTACTTCTTTAAACTTAGCACCTTTAAAGGCTCTAGGATAAAGTTCACGAGACTTATCTATAAGTTCTCTTAGTTCTGGCATAGACCTTCTAAGTATCAAAGCTCTGTGCTCTGTTACGTGGCAGTAACGCAATGGGTCTATTAACATTGCAAAACTTTTACCACCACCTGCTGCTCCACCGTATAATACGTCTTTTTCTCCAGCAGCAAGGAAATCTGTTTGAGGTCCTTCATTAGGCATAAATGCCACATAAGAACCTGTTTCATCTAAATGTTGTTGTATCTGGTCAGGTAACTCTTTGGTATCTGACTCTGTTAAAACATTAGATGTTAAAACTTTTTCTTCTTGTTGTACTTCTTTCTGAACTCTAGCTAAACTTCTTGTTAACTTTTTAACCTTTTTACTTTTCTTGGTTAATTTATTTTTAGCCTGTAAAGCTAATTTTATATCTGACAGTTCAGAATTTTTAGGTCTTCCCGGTTTTAAACGTGGACTACCATCTTTCTTTAGTATATAGCTTCCATCAGGGTTTGTCAAGTATTTTTTTGATTTATTTTTATCTTCGGTCATAAATCTTATCTACATGTTTTTTTAATCCGGGTCTTGACATCTTACGACCAGTCTCTGCTTCTAGCCAGTCTACGCCTATTCCAAGACTAATTTCACCATGAAATACAGCTTCTGATACTTCTTGTAGTATACGAAGTTCTTCTTCAATAGGTTTTAAAAAAGTACTAGACTCATCATCTAGTTCATATCCAAAAGGAATTGTAGAAGAAGTTCTTCTTATATATTTGTCTGAGTCACTCATGTTACTTTTTTGCTGATTTAGCCTTAGTAGTCGTTGTACTCTTCTTTGTCTTTGTCTTTGTTGGTTTTTTAGTTTTTGTTTCACTAGGCATCATTTGTTTTACAATTTTATTAAGTCTACTTGATTTCATAAAATTATGTAAAAGCTGGACCTTCTGAAAAAACCATTGTTTACAACTCAGCATTTTTTCAGAAAGCCTCTTACGCATACTCAGCCTTACAGCTTTGTTATTTCTTTTTGTTACCATTTGTTTTCTCCGATTTTTTACCAAAAATCACTTCCCAGTTATCTTTATATTGTTGTGAGTAAACTCCGGGTCTAGGTCTTGCACCTTTACCTCCGTCACTCTTTCCGTAAATACTTTTTCTAAAAGTTACTTGATTACCATTATCATTTCCTATTTGTTTTCCCATATTACTCTGGTCCTTTATTATGGTTTCTATGTGCTAGTTTTTGTTCCCAGTCTTTGATAGCTTGTTTAATACTATCTTCTGCTAACACACTACAATGTAGTTTGATTGGTGGTAACTCTAAAGCCTCGGCAATATCTTTATCTTTGATAAGTTTTGCTTCAGCTATCGTTTTACCTTTTAACATATCTACAAACATAGTTGAGGATGCAATAGCACTTCCACAACCATATGTTTTAAACTTAACATCTTCTATAACGTCTTTGTTTAATTTAATTTGCAGCTTCATAACATCTCCACATGCAGGTGCTCCTGTCATGCCTGTAGCAACATTAGGGTCTTTAGGGTCAAACCTTCCAACAGCATGAGCTTCTGGATTGTTTAAAACACTTTCAAACCTATCTATTACTTTTTGAGAGTATGCCATCTACCACTTAACTTTGTCAGCCCAATAAGCTGCTGACATTTTTCCTTTTGCTATATTCTTTCCGTGCCTAGCTTTAAAAGATTTACGTTTAGCTTTCATACGAGCAGACTCACCTGCTTTAGGTTTACCTGCAGTACTAGCTCCTTTTTGTCCAAACCTAATAGTTTTAATCTTGCTTCCTTCTTTAGCTACAACTATATGTGATTTAGTTTTATGACTAGGAGTACGCTTAGGTTTGTTATATCCTGATACTCCAGCTCGTTTTAAACGTGAGTCTTTAGCTTTCCCACCTTTTTTATATTCTTCTCTCATCGTTTTTTACCTTTGTGTAATCCATGCTTAGCATGTTGTTTACCTTTTGCAGTAGCTGCTCGTTTCTTTTTATTAGCTGCTGCAAGTTTCTTACGACCTGCTGCAGTAGACTTTAACTTCTTAATAGTCTTAGAAGGTGCATAGACTTCTCCAGTTTCTGAAGACTTCTTACCACTAGCAGTTCTCCACTTTTGTTTGCCCCATCTTTTTAAAGACTTTTGAGACTTCTTAAGTGCCATTACTTATAGCCTCCACCAGCAGCCTTGTACTGTTTAGCTAACATCTGAGCTTTACGAGCAGACCATTGACCTGCTTTACCACCCTTTGTACCAGCCTTAATCTTATTAAACAATCGTTTACGCATTGTCGGCTTGGTATAGTTACCTGCTTTGTTTACTGTTGATTTCTTTTTTGCTGCCATAATTAATGTAAAATCTCCCCTGTAGATGAAGTCTGATAGTCACAACTACCTGACTTTTGTACTACAATAGTTTCTAGTTCTCCTACTAAAGTTAATCCGTTTGCTTCTGCTACTTTATCAGCTACTTCCATATTCTCTGCAACTATGTTAGGTCCGGCAAAAACCTTACCATAATAGTCTACTTCAGTCAGAAATATCTTCATACTCAGCATTCTCAATGTCAATGGGGGTTTTATCAGGCATAAGGAATATACCTCCACCCCCATTTATATTATGATTTACATCTACTCTTTCTACTCTACCCACACCAACTCTATCTAAAAGAGTCTGTGCTGCTGCTAATTTGTTATTAGCTTGTACAATAGGTTTCTTCGATTCCATAATTTCTACCAGTTTAAAGGCAGCTTTAGGTGCAGAGTTAGCAAGAACTTCTTGTGTAAGTTCTAGTATCTCAGACTTTAAGCCTTTAACTACATGATGGTAGTGACTTGAATACCCTGCAAGTTTTGCAGCTTCTTTAGCATCTCCTTGTGTTTCTACAAGGTGCTCAAGGAAAGACATTTGCTTATCAGTAAGCTGTCTTTTGGTATTTGTGTTATCTATGCTTGGAAGTATAGCCATGAATCTAGTATACATTCGTATTTTAAGATTGTCAAGTAAAATTTAGGACTTGACAAAATTGAAATCTATATGTATAATAACATTAGTGACCCACCGGGTCCAACCAGTATATTCATACTACAATTCCACTCGGAAAACTTCCAAAAGAAAACCCCTATATAGACTATAAGATTTATAAATTTTAAAGTCGGGGCGTTAACTAGTTCTGGTTAATGGTCTATCTTCAATATTTTGTGTAACCACCCTATAGATATATAGGTGGGGTGGGGTGGTCTCCTGCCTCCCCCTCAGCTACAACCAACAAAAAACTCAACACCACTTAGTCTCCCTAACTTAACAGCTTCTAGAGTCTTACAAGCTAGTCGTTGCTTCCTATGGTCAATGACTTGATAGACTTTGTAGTCTTCTTATGTGCAGAAGCTGTCAAGCTTTCCAAGTCCTGTAAGCCTTACTCTTACAGCTTCCTAGAGCCATCTCTAGCAAATGAAAGGCTTTACATTGTAAGCTGTAGAACCTGCTTGTCTCTGAAGCTTACAAAGTGTTTGAGTTTTTCTCCTATGTAATTGGTAATGCCAATGGGCGTTTGTAGGCTATCAGATGCGACCACCTAATCCTATAGCTTACATCACTTCAAAAGCTAGGCAACTATGTAATAAACTGTGGGTAACTGTCTCATTTCGTAGTCTATTAGCTTGTTTCATAGTCTCCTTTTCTTCTAGTTTACAAAAACATGTAGATTTTAAAGTTCAAATGTTTTAAACTTTTTATTCTAAAAACTTTAAAAACTTTTCATGCTTCGCAGAAAACTCAGGCATTTGACCATATAAAATACTCCATGTTAATGTGTGTTTTTAAAAGGAGACTTATATGAAACAAGAAATACTAATAGACTTCTCAAACTCTGAGACAGTTATATTTCCCACAGTTTCTTTAGCACATAGTTACCTCTTAGCTTTGTTAAGAAGTGATGTCCGTGCTATAGGATATAGATGTAGCAATGCATCTGACTTTGAACGCCTACAAGACTACATTGAAGGCATTAACCAATCCATAAAATCATAGGAGAAAAACATGGAAAACACATTTGATATAAACAGCTTCAGTAAAGAGAGACAAGCAGAACCTGCCTCTTATCCACAATGTAAAGCTCTAGGCTTTCATTTTGCTAAGAGAAAAGATGGCTCGATGGACTGGAAGCTGTCCAAAAGAGTAACTGGCTTACTTTATGGACTTTCTAAAGATGGTAAGCTTGACCTTAAAAAGGCTTCTGCACTATTTGAGAAGAAGACTTTACCAAAGGCTTTTAAAGATGCCATTGACCAGTATATAAGTCGTAACGACTAGTAATACTTTAAAGACTCCCTAGCTTAAAGAAGTTAGGGAGTTTTTTTATGCCTTGAGTTTTTTAATCTAATAACGCTGAGCTAATGAATACTGCTTTTTATATTGGGGCACAGGAGACCTATTAACTTAATTAACTTAATTAAATTTAATTAAAGAAAAGGCTCTTAAATGTTTACAAATGGGCAGGTTGTTGAGGGCATTTCTTAAATAATCTTAATATAATTTTAACATAACTATCAAGAAACTACAATATATATTTAACTTCCTAAACAGCTTGACAAGAATTCGGCAAAACGATAGAATGGTCGGGCAAGGGCAATGATGCTTTTGTAAAACATTGGAGATATATATTATGAATAGTAGCATACATAGAGTAAGAAGTGTAAAAGTTGATGTCGATACCAAGAATGCTTGGATGACTTTAAAAGTTGTTGATAAAGATGGAGCAAAGAATGAAATAACTTTGTTTGCTGATAAAGATGATTTAGATTATCTTGCTTTTCAAACAACATTTTCAGGAGAGTAATGTGAAAAAGTTTACTACTTTTGACAAAGCTCAACGCTATATCAATGAGTTAGGCTATACTTTTAAAGCTAGAGATAACTTTAGAGAAGACAAGTCTTACATATACCAGAACAGGAAATCAAAACAACACATGTTTTTAAAATCAAACTATGACTTTTTGAGTGCAGGTTCTATGGAAATGGGTGTGGTCTGGACAGTTCAAAGATTTTAATTTTAAGATAATAATGTTTAAACTCTTAAATGGCTTGACATTGACCGAGCAACCTGTCATACTTTTCAGGCATTGGTCAGCACCAGTTTAATTTTAACGGAGAACTAATATGGAAAAAGACTTTAACCTTGCAGATTTTATAAAAGATGTAGAGGTTCAGGAAGAAGTAGTTGAAGCTGAAAAAGATATAGCAGATACTATAAATCCACTAGATTTAGACGAGTAATTGTCTGATAAGTTTTGGTAGTTTCTTTCAAAAACTATCATTTTATTAACTATAATATGGAGAAAAAGTGTTATGAATAAATATACATACACAGTAAGAGGCAGTAAAACTACCACAGCTATTGCAGAAGCACCGAGAAGTGTTCAAGCAGTATGGAACGAGGCAAGTTTACTTGGTATTAACATCATTCGTGTTAGAAAAGAGAAAGAACGCTATGAAACTACAAAGGGTAGAACCTTTTTTGGTTATCATGCTGGTCTTGTGTCTCTTTATCAACAGCTTTCTAACCCAATTCAAGAGCTTTGGTTCAGGAAAAAGGTTAAGTTAGGTGGAGAAAACAAGGGAATGCAAGTATTAGAGATAGCTGATAACACAGATGTGCAAGATACTCTGAAAGTTATTAGTGACTTTGAATACTACACAACCAATGGTTTCTTTACGAGACTATTTATGTCAATCAGACGACTGTTTGCATAAAAAATCCTAGAGTTGTTAAGGTTAAGGCTACCCTTAATGTATCACTAGGCTTACGGACTGCTAGGTAGCGTAGTCATGTCTATAAAGGAAAGCATTATAGATAGTGCTGGGCATCACTCAAAAGTGCCCATTTATATTAACAGCTATACATACAGGAGATTATTATGGCACAACAGATGAGAAAATTCGAACAAGAAGCAATAGCTTCAGAAATAATTGGTAATATTAAGAAAAATCAAGCAGTTTTGCAAAAAGAACTTGAAAATTCTAGTATTTATAAAGAAATTGACACTATTTGTGAAAATGTAAGAGCTTTACAAAGAGAACAAAACGATATCGGTAATCAAATATCAAGTATAAGAAGAAATATTGATAATAAAATTACAGATTTTAATGAAGGACACAATGACAAATCAGATTTTCATTTACATTCAAGTTATGAAGGAAGATTATCATGGGGCTTTAACGAATGGCAAATTAAACAAGAAATAGAAAACAAATTAGCAATAGCCTTGCTTTCTGATGATTGGTCTGATAAACTATCACAAATCATTGAAGATATTGCTAATCAATATAATTAGGAGAACAGTATGAGTCACTATCCAAATGACCAAGAGCTTGAACGAATAGTAGAAGGTGTTTATGAGCTAGTAGATTTGCGTATTTTGAACATAAAAGACAGTCTTTTGACTGATTTAATTGATAATATTGCAGAAAACTACCATTTTTATAGTGATGAATACTCAACTGAAGACTTGATAATCAAATTTTTATCAAGCAAATGTGTAGATGCCATGTCCTCTAAAGATTTGGAGGATATGGCAGGGTTTTATAAGGAAAAAACATGATTGATATAGAAGAATTTGAAAGACGAGTAAGAAATAGTCTAGGAGATAGACTTTATTGGAATTTGAATACTCATTTTCCAGATAAAATTGATGAAGCACAGACAGTTGACGAGTTAAAAGTAGTTTTAAAGCGTATGTGTACTGTTATTTTAGAAGATTTAGAGAGCTGGAGTTAAAAACTATTAGGAGATAGAATATTATGTATAAATTATTGACAGTTAATGGCAATCCCAAGCTAATTAAGGGAGAAAAGTTGCACGATAAATACTTGACAGCTATTTTACACCTTGCTCCGAGTGATATTTCAGGTAAAACTGTGTGTCCTTATGCAAAAATTGCTAAATGTGAGGAGGGTTGTCTAAATACAGCAGGTCGAGGTGGTATTTTCAAGAAAGGAGAGGCAACAAATGTCATACAAAAAGCTAGACTTCGTAAAACTATGCTATTTCACAACGAGTATGACACTTTTATGACACAATTAGTAGCAGATATTACTAAATTTGTAGCATTTTGTGGTAGAAAAGACAAGACTCCGTGTATTAGACTTAATGGAACGAGTGATATTCAATGGGAGCACCAGAAAATTGACGACAAGAATGTATTTGAGTTGTTTTCTGATGTACAATTCTATGATTACACTAAAATTCCTACAAGAAAAGTACAAATCATACCAAATTATCACTTGACATGGAGTTATAGTGAAGCAAATGACAAGTATTCACAGTACATTAATAAGATAACAGACAATATTGCTGTAGTTTTTCGAGGTGATATGCCGGTAAGTTTCAAAGGTCGTAAAGTTATCAACGGAGACGACTACGATATGAGGTTCTTAGACCCTGATAATGTAGTGGTTGGACTCAAAGCTAAAGGTCCTGCTAAAAAAGACACCACAGGCTTTGTAATTGACCCTACGATAGATATAATTGCAGTAGCATAAAGGAGAAATTATGATAATTGATGTAAGAAATACAGATGTAGTATATATTACTACCAGCACAGGTAAAACTATTTACTTAGATGACTCAACAGATGAGTTAATTATAGATGCTTGGGATATGGAAGGACAACCCATTGAACCAATGATTATGTTTACACCTGACTTTGAAATTAAACCACCAACACAAACAAACTTAACTTTAGTAAAAGGGGAAGATGATGAAAGTATATGAGATAACAGTAAGTACAACTATACAAATAGACTCTGTAGATGACTATGCTGAGAGCAAAGACCATGCTATAGATATTATGTGGGATAGGTGGAATGTATATAAAGACACTTTAGAAATAACAAAAGTAAAAACATGGAAGGAAGATGATGAAAAATAAATTAAGTGGTAGCCTTATCAAAGAATTAACTGATGACTTAGAAATGGTTGAGGATGATATCTATAAACTGTTGGACAAAGAACCTTATAAGTGTGATAGCCTACATAATAGTGGCTATATACTAGGTAGAGTAATAAGAGTTCTTAAATCGCTTGACTCTACCACAAACTTATGATACAATACTTAAAGATTAGAGAGGAAGAAAGATGAAAGGAATACTTATTAACCCATTTGATGAAACAATAAAAGAAGTTGAAGTCACTAATGACTATAAAGATATATATGTCTTAATAGAATGTTCAACCTTTGATGTTGTTAGAATTAGTGATGAAGATGATATGTTTATAGATGATGAAGGACTGTTAAAAGATAACAGATACTTTAGAATTGCTGGTAGAAACTATGCAGGTAGAGCTTTGTTGTTATCACACAATGAAGATGGAGATACTATGGGTACAACATTCCCAATGGAAGACTTAGAACACTTAGTAGACTTCTTACCTGAAGGACATAGAGAAACACCTTACATGGAATTCAAAGCATGGAGCTAGAATGAACTCAAAGAAAATGAAGAAACTTAGAAAGCTAGTCAAACCTATACAGGTTGAGTGGCTTCGTACACTATTGCCTGAAGACCAAGCAGATACAATCACAGTAGAAAATGTTGAGGGCTTATTGCCTGAAGAAACTCATGCCTTTGGTAAAGGTCAGTTGTATCTGTCTTATATGTCAGACAAATGGATAATTAAAAAACTTAAACAGTTTCCACACATCACATCTTTTGCAGAGATAGTTGAGGTTGCGAAACAAAACAAACAGGACAGTAAAGAATGGATGAATATGTAGTTGATGTTTTAATTGATGGACACAAAGAAACACTCAAGAGTTTTGGTAATTCTATTTACTCTATCATTGATAGCATGATAACTCTTGAATCAGTTGAGGATGTTTTCTTAGTGACCAGAACAAATGATAATCAGACATGGGATGTAGAAAATATAGACCTTGTAAGATTGAGGGCAATGCGAAAAGAAATAGACCCTAATGCTTTAGCCGATAGCTTACATAGTCTAACTGAAATCAAACACTAATGACTGAGTTTAATTCTATAGTAGAAAACCAAAAGATATTGCTAGAAGCTGAAGCATGGGCTAAAGGTATTAGAAGTTTACATGTATTTAATCAAGACTATCTTAGTAGTATGTGGTATGATGATAGAAAAAAAGATGGGTGGGTGACAGACATTCAATATAATAGTGGCTTAATTAAAAGAACTATTCATTCAACAAATGAAGAGGTTTACTTTGGTCAAGCTGTAGAAGGGCAAACTCTAATAGATAATTTTATTAGAAATAACTAAGGAGATATATGTATAAATTTAAAAAATCAGAAATATTAATAAGTTTATTATTAGCAATAATAATTGCATTACAAATTAATATTTTTATACAAGATAAAAACAAACAATCTTGGTGTGACTTTTTTTACGAAGACACAATTCAAGGATTACGAGGTTAAACTAGGTGGCATCAGAGGATAAAGTAATATATTCTAAACAGGAATTAGAAAATTCTAATCGGATATTTAAATCTGCTACCCCTAAATATGACCTGTCTTGGTATGTAAAGTGGACAGCATCAGCTATTATGTTAGTAGCTATGTCATTTAGGGGTGCACAAGTATTTCCAGAAATGGATTTAGCTTTGTCTTTTGTAGGTTGTTTAGGCTGGTTGTGGGTAGGTGTTCTGTGGAAAGATAGAGCATTGATTATTTTAAATGCAGTAGCAGTAGTGATACTATTTAGTGGGCTATTGAAACTGTTTATAGGAGAAATATAATTGGATAGAGAAGATATATTAGAATCTATGCAACAATATTTAAAAGGTAATATTGAAAAGCACAGAATAAATGTAGAGGTTTTATTAGAAAGAGCAATAGGTGTGTCTGAACATCCTAATCTAGTAGAAACTATTGAAGGAGAGTTAGCTATTATGGCTGACTATGATGATAAACTTATAATCTTGGAGAACTATTTTAATGGAGAGTGATTTTATAAAACTAAACAAAGAACAATACAGACAATTTACAGACTGGATTGAGCACAATAGTCAAGAGCTATATGAAAACAAAACAGCTTACGAATGTAGATGGGGTAAAGATGAAGACTTTTATGTCAGATTACTTGATGAATCTTTTGTAAGCTTAGAAGATATAATGCTTGACATGGGCAGGGAAAGCTGATATAATTCCTGCCATGACAACGAGTGACCACATGAAACATCAGCCCTCTATCTCCAATAAAGCGTTTCGGTCTGGGTTTACCCATAGCTCCGAGAGTAGTTGCTCACAACTCTCACTAATTTTAACCGGCTTCTTAACCATAACTAAACCAAAGGAGGTATTTATATGGCAATTCTAGAAGGAACTGCGTATTGGGCATCAATCAAGACACCTAATACGACTTTTGAACCTGTGTACACAGTCAACTTAGTTGTTGATGATGAGGTAGCAAATGACTTTGCATCTCGTGGACACAAAGTAAAGCAGATGGATGAAGGTCCAGCTTTAATAATCAAGCGTAAGGTAAACGGACCTAACGGAATGGTGAGGTCTTCACCTAGATTGCTTGACCAAAATAAGCAGGAAGTAAATCTGGCTGTTGGTAATGGCTCTAAGATTAGAGTCCAATACAACGAGTACTCAGGCGAAGGCAAGTTCGGTCCTTATACAGGGCTAGACTTACAAGCTGTACAAGTTGTAGACTTAGTTGAATACAAAGCCGAAGATGGCTCTGAATTCTTTGACGAAGGAGAGGAATTTTAATATGATTATTAATATTAAAAATGACGAAGGTGAAGTCCAATATGATGTAAATCAAATTGCAGATGAGGATAAAAAGCGTGGAGCTACTGTAACTATTTCTAAAGTTGGAAGCTTAGAAACTATTATAGAAGCTTTACAGTTCGCAAGTTCTACTCACCGAAGCAACCTAGAGAATCTGTTAAAAGAAACTCCAGAAGCTTTAGTAGAAAGCGAAACCCCTGATGATGTAGAAGAAGCTGAAGTAGTAGCAGAGGAAGATACTACTGAAGACTCTGACTAATCATAACTTGGCTAGGTGTAAAAGCCTAGCCACTTTTCTAACAATGGAGATAGAATGCAACAAGAACAAAGTAAATTTATTAAACACAAATTACCCTGCCCTAAGTGTGGGAGTTCCGATGCTGTATCGTTGAATCAAGATGGCTCAGCTAAATGTTTTAGTTGTGATACATTCTTTACAGACTACGATAAAGAATCAACAGGCAAGGTAATAGAAATGACACACAGACCCAAACAAGAAAGTACATTCTTAACAACCTATACAGGTGCATATGGTGAACTAACCGACAGAGGTATCTCTGAAAAGACAGCAACTAAGTTCGGTGTTAAGATTGTTAAAGATAGAAACAACAAAGTTGTTCAACATATCTACCCATACTTTAATGGTACAGAGATTGTTGGAACTAAGACAAGGTATGTAGATAACAAAAACTTTTCATGTAACGGAACATTTGAAGGCACAGGATTATTTGGTGAGCAACTGTATCGTAATACAGGTGGTAAGTATCTTACTATAACCGAAGGTGAATGTGATGCAATGGCAGTCAATGAATTGTTTCAAGGCAAGTGGGCTGTAGTATCTGTCAAACGAGGAGCTTCATCTGCTGTTAAAGATATCAGAGAAAGCATTGAGTTTGTAGAATCTTTTGAGAATGTAATCATTGCATTTGATAATGACAAAGCAGGTAAAGAAGCAGCCAAGTCTGTAGCTCGTATACTAAAACCCGGAAAGGCTAAGATACTTTCTTTTCCTAATGGGTTTAAAGATGCTAACGAAATGCTTAAGCAGAAAAAGTTTCAAGAGTTTACCTCTGCTTGGTGGGAAGCTAAGACATATACACCTTCAGGTATCATGGAGTTGTCTGGTCAGAAAGGTGAATGGCTACACAGAGAAGTTAAAGAAAGTGTAGACTACCCTTGGGAAGGACTAAACAAGAAACTATATGGTATGCGTAAAGGAGAACTGGTCACACTTACAGGTGGCACAGGTCTTGGTAAGTCTAGTGTGACTAGAGAGCTAGAGCATTGGCTTATTAAAAACACAGAAGACAATGTAGGTATTGTAGCTCTTGAAGAAAACTGGTTACGAACTGCTGATGGTATATTATCTATTGAAGCTAACGACAGAATATATCTAACAGAAAAGCGTAACAAATATACAGACGAAGAATTACATTCGTTGTTTGACCAAGCTATACCAGAGGGTCGTGTCTTTATACACTCACACTTAGGTGCTACCGACATTGATGATATCTTTGCTAAGCTTAGATATATTATTGTAGGCTGTCAATGTAAGTGGGTTATTGTAGACCATTTACATATGCTTGTTAATGTTTTACATGAAGGTGATGAACGCAGAGGTATTGATATGCTGATGAATAAATTGCGTAGTCTAGTAGAAGAAACAGGTGTGGGTATGATATTAGTATCTCACTTACGAAGAGCAGCAGGTGACCGAGGACATGAGCAAGGTATTGAAGTATCGTTGTCTCACCTCAAAGGTTCACAAGGTATAGCTCAACTATCGGATTGTGTTATTGCACTAGAAAGAAATCAACAGGCAACTAACCCTGACGAAGCTAACCTAACAAAGGTTCGTGTATTAAAATCTAGATACACAGGAGACACAGGATTGGCTTGTGGTCTCCGATACAATGCAGATACTGGTAGATTGTTTGAAGTATCTGAGGAGGAAACATTTGATAATGAATCATGCCCATTCTAAAATAATATTTGATATAGAAGCCGATGGCTTACATCCCACAATAGTATGGTGTATCGTAGCTAAAGAACTTGATGGTCCTATTCATAAGTTCGACAACACACAGATTGAAGAAGGCGTAAAGTTTTTAGAATCTGCTGATGTTTTGATAGGACACAACATCATAGGTTATGATATACCAGTACTTGAAAAACTACACGGAGCTAAACTAACTCACAAGTTAGAAGATACATTAGTAATGTCTAGGTTATTTAATCCGGTAAGAGAGAACGGACATAGCTTAAAGACATGGGGTTATAGAGTTAATTGTGCTAAACAAGAACAACCAGAAAACTTTGATGAATATACTCCTGCTATGTTAGAGTATTGTGTACAAGATGTAGCTTTAAATGAATTAGTATACAAACATTTGTTAAACGAAGGACAGTCATTCAGTCCAGAGTGTGTTGAGTTAGAACATAAAGTTGCTGACATAATGAAAGAACAAGAACGAACTGGATTTTATTTTGATAGCCAACAAGCAATGACTTTACTTGCCGAACTAAAAGCTAAACAACTAGAAGTAGAACAAGAAGTAAAGGCTACATTCAAACCTAAATTAGTAGACGATAAATTAGTTACACCTTATGTAAGAAAAGATGGTCAGCTATCCAAGCGTGGATTAACTGATGAAGAGTATGACAAATGTATAGCTACTAATAATGTAAAACCTTTTATGAGACAATCTTTACAAGAGTTTAATCTGGGTAGTCGTAAACAAATAGGAGAATATCTTATAGACTTTGGATGGAAACCTAATAGATTTACACCAACAGGTCAGCCGATTGTAGATGAAGGTACGCTTAAAAAGATTAGTCATATCAAAGAAGCTAAACTTATAGCAGACTTTTTATTATATCAAAAAAGAATTGCACAAATTACTTCTTGGATAGATGAACTTAAAAATGATAGGGTTCATGGTGGTGTTATACCTAACGGAACTATTACAGGTAGAATGACACATCGTAGTCCTAACATGGCACAAGTTCCTAATGCAGGTAGTCCGTATGGTAAAGAGTGTCGAGCTTGTTGGTCTGTTCCAGAAGGATATAAACTTGTAGGTATTGATGCTAGTGGGTTAGAACTTAGAATGTTAGCTCACTATATGAATGATGATAAGTATATTAACGAAGTTATTAATGGAGATATACATACTACTAATCAAACTCTTGCAGGATTAAAGACTAGAGACCAAGCCAAAACATTTATATATGCTTTGATATATGGTGCTGGTGATGCGAAGATAGGTTCAGTAGCAGGAGGAAGTAAAAAGAAAGGACACGAACTAAAAGAAACTTTCTTTACTAACTTACCTGCATTAAAAATATTAAAAGATAAAGTACAACAAGCATCACGAAGAGGATTCTTAAAAGGCTTGGATGGTAGAAAGATATATATCCGTAGTCAACATGCAGCTTTAAATAGTTTATTACAAGGTGGTGGTGCTATTGTTATGAAGAAAGCTATGTGTATCTTAGAAGATAACCTCAAACTAAATGCTGTCGATGCTAAGTTTGTAGCCAACATACATGATGAATGGCAGATACAGGTAAAAGAAACACAATCAGATTTTGTTGGTGAACTAGGTGTAAGAGCTATAGAAGAAGCCAGTAAACATTTTAACATGAGATGTCCATTAACAGGAGAATATAAAATAGGGAGTAATTGGAGTGAAACACACTAAGAAATGTAGGAGCTGTGAAGCTCCGTTAATAGTAGGAGAGAACTGTACAGAAAAAAGAATAGCACATAGTATGTATTTTTGTCAGCCTTGTGAAAGAATAGAAGTACAACAAAGGTCAATGTATGTTGATGGAAAATATATTCCAAAGTCTCATCCACTATACAGACCGGGAAAATTTAAAACATTTGAAGGTGCAGCTTTCTCAGCTTTATCTAACTATGAAACATCTAACGAAGGTTATGTATATGTTATAACTAATCCTTGTTGGGAAGGCTGGATTAAAGTAGGCATGGCTATTGATTCAGAAGACAGATGCAAACAGTATCAAACCTCTAGTCCTTTTAGAGATTACAAATTAGAATACTCTAAAGGCTTTGAGAATAGAAGAACAGCAGAACGAGAAGCACACGAAAGATGTAATGCTATATGCAAACAACGAAATGGTGAGTGGTTTGAATTAGATATTAACAAAGCCATAGACATAATTAATAATATCAACGAGGAAAAATATGAGTAAACAAAAAGAAAAACTTGACAGTTCCCCCAAGGACAACTATAATAAATTTACATCTGAGTCAGGACATTGGTATACTCAAGAGGGTGAACCTATGTATACAATCATAGGTGCTAATGGTAAAGAGAGAAACACTACTCTCAGAGATGCTAAGAAAGAAAGTTTAGTTCCTTCTGTCACTACCATTCTAGGTATGATAGCTAAACCATCTTTAGAAAACTGGAAAATAAATCAAGCGTTAAACTCTGCTCTTACTTTAAAGAGACAAGAGGGAGAGTCCTTTGACTCTTTTGCTTATAGATGCAAACAGGATTCTAAGAAAATTGGTTTAGATGCAGCAGCTAAAGGAACTAAGATACACTATCAAATTGAAAAAGGTTTCTTAGGAGAAAGAAAAACTAAACCATATAAAGTTATTAAGAAATGGTTAGATGAAACTTTTCCTAATGAAGATTGGATAGCAGAAGATTCTTTCTGTGCTGAGTCAGGATATGGTGGTAAAATAGACTTGTATTCTAAGTCTGGTATCTTTGTTGACTTTAAAACTAAAGACAATTTAAAAGGTAAAGACCCTAGTAAATTAGTATATGACGAACATGGTATGCAGTTGTCTGCTTATGCACAGGGCTGTGGCTTTGATAATGTAGAACGAGTATCTATCTTTGTAGATAGAGCAGATACTGGTTTGATTGCTTGTCATGTCTGGGATAAAGATACTCATGCTAGACACTTAGCTATGTTTAATAGTATCTTAGATTATTGGAAGCTAGTTAAAAACTACGACTCTTCTATTGACAATGCCTAGAAGAGTACCAAGAAAACCTAGACCTAAAAAGACTGGAGTACCTAAAGGGTATGATAGTATATGGGAAGCTGATTTACATAAAACAATTCTTCAAGAATGGAAACACCATTGGGGTAATATAGATTATGTTGTAGCACATAAGTATGAGCCTGACTTTGTTAAGACTTTAAAAAAGAAAACAATTTTGTTAGAAGCAAAAGGTAGATTTTGGGATTATGCAGAGTATAGTAAGTACATACATGTAAGAAAAGCATTGCCTAAAAATACTGAACTAGTTTTTTTATTTCAAAAGCCTTATGCTCCTATGCCACAGGCTAAGAAAAGAAAAGATGGAACTAAACGAACTCATGCTGAGTGGGCTGAGACTAATAATTTTAAATGGTATAGTGAAGAAACTTTACCGAAGGAGTGGAGAACAGATGAATTATAAATTCAATGAAGATATATTAATACAACAAATTAAACAACACATTGACCAAACTTACAATCAACATTATGCGTATGGAAAGTACCAAGCAACAGATATGATATTAGATGCTGGTCATGGAGAGGGTTTTTGTTTAGGGAACATAATGAAATATGCTATGAGGTATGGAAAAAAGAACGGAAAAAACTCAGAAGACTTGTTAAAAATTATCCACTATGCTATAATAGCTTTACATTTAGTAGAGGATAAAAATGATTGAAGATAAAATTGGACAGAAACCTTATCTTGGTATATGCATAGACTACGATAAAGAAAATAACTTAGACAAATTTAGTATTGATACTTTAAAGGATAGATACTTTTGGGAAAAAGAAACACATGCACAAGAAGCATTCGCAAGAGCTTCTGTATTTGCAGCCACTTACAAAGGGGAGACCGACTATGAACTTGCTCAAAGACTTTATAACTACAGCTCCGATTGTTGGTTCATGTTCAGCACTCCTATACTTAGCAACGGAGGAACAACTCGTGGGCTTCCTATCAGTTGCTTCCTTAATTATGTTCCTGATAGCAGGACTGGGCTATCTGCTCATTATGACGAGAACATATGGTTGGCGAGTTCAGGTGGAGGCATCGGTGGATATTGGGGAGATGTTAGGAGTAATGGCATATCTACTACTCATGGTAGTCGTTCTACTGGGTCAATCCCCTTTATGCATGTAGTTGATTCTCAAATGTTAGCCTTCAATCAAGGCACTACAAGACGAGGAAGCTATGCAGCTTATATGGATATTAGTCACCCAGAGATTGAAGAGTTTGTAAACATGCGTAAAGAATCCGGTGGAGATATAAACAGGAAGTGTTTAAACTTACACAATGGTGTTAATATAACTAATGATTTTTTAAATGCTGTTAAAGAAGATGAAGACTGGAGACTTATAGACCCTAAGACTAACGAAGCTGTAAAGATAATCAACGCTAGAGATTTATGGTGGCAGATTATAAATGCAAGAGCTGAGACTGGTGAACCTTACATGGTTAATATAGATACATGTAACGAAGCTTTACCCAAGTCACAAAAAGATTTAGGACTTAAGATAAGACAAAGTAATTTATGTTCAGAGATTACTCTGCCTACTAACGAAGAACGAACAGCAGTTTGTTGTTTATCATCTGTAAACTTAGAACACTTTGATACTTGGTCCAAAGACTCAGAGTTTATAAATGATTTGATAACAATGCTTGATAATGTTTTACAGCACTATATTGATAATGCAGTAGATACAAAACAACTAGGAGAATATAGTGCAAACTTTAAAAGATTTACTAGCTACATTAAAGAAGGTAAAGAGGGATATGCTAAATCAGCTTACTCAGCTTACCGAGAAAGGTCGCTTGGCTTGGGAGCAATGGGCTTTCATGCCTACCTCCAATCTAAAAATATTCCGTTTGAAGGAATCTTTGCTGTGGGATTTAATCACAAAGCCTTTAACCATATTAAAAAGGAAGCTACCAAAGCCACCAAACTATTGGCAGAAGAAAGGGGTGAAGCTCCTGATGTGCATGGTAAAGGGGTTAGGAATGCTAATCTATTGGCTGTTGCTCCTAATGCTAGTAGTAGTATTATTTGTAGTGGTACTTCCCCTAGCATCGAGCCATATAGGGCTAATGTCTATACACACAAAACTTTGTCAGGTACTTACCAAGTTAAGAACCCATACCTAGAAAAACTTTTAAAGTCTAAAGGTTTAAAAGCAACTCAACTAAATAAAATTTGGAAGAGTATCTCAGGTGATGAAGGTTCTGTTGCTAATATAAAAGAACTTACTGATAAAGAAAAAGAAGTATTTAAAACTGCAAATGAAATAAACCAAATATGGATTGTAGAACACGCATATAAACGACAAGAATTTATATGTCAATCCCAATCTGTTAATTTATTCTTTACACTTCCAAAGGCAACTGAGCCTCAAGAAACACACGATGAATACATGCAGTATGTCAACGATGTACATTGGTATGCTATGAATAAATTAAAATCTTTATATTACTTTAGAACAAACGCTGCAAGAAATGCAGAAAATATTAATGTTAAAGTTCCACGCATCAAGCTCGATGATGTGGAATGTATTGCCTGTGAAGGTTAAGGAGAACTTATGAGCTTACTAGGAACAAGAGATTATTACAAACCATTTGAGTACCCTTGGATGTTTGATTATTATGTATTACAAAATCAAATGCATTGGATGCCAGAGTCTGTACCATTACATACAGATGTAAAAGATTGGCAAGAACTAGAACCAAACGAAAAGAATTTACTTACACAAATATTTAGATTGTTTACACAGTCTGATGTAGATGTAGGTGCAGGATATATAGATAAGTATATGCCTATATTTAAAAAGCCAGAAGCTAGAATGATGATGGGTTCTTTTGCAAACATGGAATCAATACATCAACATGCGTACAGTTTACTACTTGATACAGTAGGTATGCCTGAGATAGAGTATAAAGCTTTTGCTGAGTATGAAGAGATGGCAGATAAACACGACTATGTCGGTAAGTTTAAACCAAGCCGAGCTAAAAAAGAAACCATAGCTAAAACACTTGCAGTCTATTCAGCTTTTACAGAAGGACTACAGTTGTTCTCTAGCTTTGCTATACTACTTAACTTCCCTAGATTTGGAAAGATGAAAGGTATGGGTCAGATAGTTACTTATTCTATTCGTGATGAATCTATGCATGTTGAAGCTATGACTAAATTATTTAGAGAGTTTATACAAGAGAACATAGAAATCTGGACAGATGATTTCAAAAAAGAACTATACGAAATATGCAGACATATGGTACAATTAGAAGATAAGTTTCTTGATTTAGTATTTGATATGGGAGACATGAAAGGATTAACTAAGAAAGATATGTACGCATACAATAGATACATAGCAGATAGAAGACTGCTACAGTTAGGATTAAAAACAAACTTCGACCAAAGAGAAAACCCACTAGGATGGATAGACGAGGTCATGGGAGTAGAGCATCAGAACTTCTTTGAAGGTAGAGCTACTACTTATATGAAAGCTGGGTTACGAGGAAGACAAGATACAATAACTTTTACAGGATTATAAAATGAAAACCAAGAGAAAGGAAGCTGTGCTTCTTGGCTACAAGTTACTATATGATAAAACAGGGAAGTTGATTACAGAAAGAGTATCAACAGATATTAAAGAACTCCAAAAGTTTATGACTCAAACAGAGTATAGCACATTGCATACTATAGTAAGAGAAGCAACAGCTAAACTAGATGAGATTCATAGTCATATAGAAGCAAACTTAAATGCTAGATATATGGACCAATAGGTGTATAAATATTTACAGCTTTTTCTTTACCCTTAACTCTAATAGGCATAAGAACTTCAACAGGAATAGTTATTTTTCCTATTGTAGATTCGCCTATTAGTAGGTTTTTACCTGCTTCTTTAGTAGCACTTTCTAAACGAGCTGCAAGATTTACACAGTCACCTATGGCTGAGTAATCAAACCTTGTTTCGCTTCCCATGTTTCCTACTACAGCTTCTCCTGTATTAATACCTATACCAATTTGTATTCCTAAGTCGGCTTCTTTCATATCTTCAATAATATCTAATGCAGTTAGTACAGCTTTCTCTTCATGATTAGGTAGGTCTATTGGTGCATTAAAGATTGCCATCATTGCATCCCCAATATATTTATCTACCATACCACCATGTTTTTTAACAGCATCTGATTGTATTGTTAATGCCTTGTTCATAATCTCTGTGACTTCTTCAGGCTCTAGTTTTTCTGATAAACTTGTAAAGCCTCTAACGTCTGTAAATAAAAACGTACATCTTCTTCTATCTCCTCCTAACTTTAAAAGCTCTGGATTTTTTGCAAGTTGAGCAACCTGTCTTGGGTCAAGATAATGTTCAAATTGTTTTTTAATTTGTTGTCTAAGTTTGTATTGAGTTCTAAAGTTCAACCAAAATTGTTGAGTAGAAATTAAAACCATAGAAATTAAACTCCAAGTCACATCTATCAAATAATTTATGCCAATTAAGTACTGTCCAAAATATGCGATTAGAGCAAATAAAACTCCAACTAATACTACGCCTAGGGTCACACTAGAATAAGTGATTACAAGGGCTGTAAGAAGCCCTGAGAGGCATAATAGTCCTAGCTCTACTACCAATCTATAATCTGGAATCATTGGACTATCTATTAACATACTTTCTGCAAGAGCTGCTTGAATTTTATGTGGCTCTAAAAGTCCAGAAGGAGTTGCAAGTTGTGGAGATATTCCTTTTGCTGTAAATCCTACAAATACAAATGTAGATTCTGCCTTGTGTAATTCATCTAAAGTTATTTGTGGTGTATCAACCCAACTAATCCATTTACGACCAAGGCTATCTGTTGAAGTAGGTGGGATGCCTCGTACTCTAATCTGTTCAATTCCATTTTGATTAGTTACAATCTGATAAGTTTGACCACCTCCTAGTATTTTTAAAACTTCCGTTCCAAATGAAGCAACCCACCCACTATCTGTTTGTTGTAATAAAGGTATTTGTCTAACAAGATTATCTACATCTACTGGAGCAGATATAGCACCTTGGTTAGCTGACTCTTTTAAGATGTCAATGTTCTGTAAAAATCCTTGAGCTTTTGGTAAAGATACTATAGGTCCTTTAATCACAGTACCTACTGTCTTTGGATAAATGCCATTGTCTATCTCTGGCATAGCTATAACACTTGCAGACTTTGAAAGCTCTAAAGCAAACTCAGCATCACCACCAAGCCTATCAGGATGTGGAAACAACATAACCCATCCTACTCCATAAGCTCCAGCATCTATAATGTCTTGATGTATTTCTGCAAGTCTTTGTCTGGGCAGAGGATAACCTCCTTCTTCGTTGAGGTCTTCTTCGGTAATGTTTAGTATTGTGAAATGCCCTGAAGGAATAGGGGTTTCAATTAAGGCATCAAAGGTCTTGAGCCTAAGAATTTCTAAAGGTACAGAGTTAAAAAGTAAAGGTACACAGAGTAGTGCAAGTAAAGGAAAGGACCATTTCATATTAATCTCCTTGAGTTATTTTTATGGTAGAGTTGCCCCCACCATTCACAACTATTTGAGTGCTTTTTCCACCTTGAATAAGAATAACAGTATATGCATTGCCCTTATCTAAATCTAATCGTACAGTATCTTCTAAAGCTTTATAAAAGGTAATCATGTTATCAGTTACAAAAGTATTTATTTGTGTGTTAGAATCAAATCCAACTGATGTACCTTTTAAATCTATGTCAGTTCTTAATAGTGTTTTTGTAGTGTCTAGTTCGTTTATATCTTCAATAATATTTAGTAAGTCTTCTAAAAAGTTTACATCAAGATAGTTTATATCTAACTCTGTAAACTCTAAATCATCTCCTGCTAAATAGTCTTGCTCTAAATCGTCAAAATCGAGATAATCAATATCAAGAACATTACTTGAACCACTATCTCTGTCTTGTCGTCTTGCAACTTCGTTCTCCTTTGGTTTACTTACAATCAACATATTATCTATTAACTCTAAAGTAATATCTAATATAACTGGTTTAGTGGGGTTTGATTCAAAAACTGAAACTGTTGTAGCTTGGTAAGGTTTGTTAAGTACAACCTCTCCCATAGCTGTAGCAACTACAATCTCCCCACTAGGTAGACCATCGTTGTCAGGTAATAAGATAACTAAACTGCGACCTAGTTCGTCTACAGTCACAGTAAAATCTGTACCACGAATACCTATCGTAGCACTTGGAGTTTTTATAAATATATTTTCTTTATCTATAGTTGCGAGTTTTCCTGTGATAAATCTTGCAGTACCACTCGCAAACTGTAGAGCCATCTTAGATTTAGATGGGTCAGGGTCATAGATAAACTCATCAATTATAAGTTGAGAGTGTTCAGTCAAACGAACTTGACTATCATCTAAAAAAGTAATGCCCATTCTTCCATTAGAAGTCTGGACATTATCAAAACTATTTATGTCAAAAGTTAATGAAGCTTTGTAGGCTTGGTCTCTTACAACTCTGCCTGTTCCGTTCAGCTCAGTTATGTTGCCAATATTAGCAACCGACTGCTGTTCCCCCATCGTTTTGAATGACACAGACAGTACCATTACTGCCAGTAGAAAGTATCTTAAGCCAATCATTATCTAATGTACTCTGTTGTTGTATGTTAAATGTTCTAGAACTTCCTGTCTGGTCTAAGTAGAAGTAACCACCTGCATAGCCTTGTCCATCAAAGCTTACTGTGTTACTATCACCATCCACATCTACATAACTTGTACCACCATCATAATCTATATCAAAGTCTAGTTGGTTTCCTGACCCATTGATTATCCAATCAAGGTCTGTATTACTAGCCATTGCACTTGTCGCTAAGTCAAGAGTAAAAGTGTTAGTACTTCCAGTTACATCAACATTTAAGTTAGAACTATCTGCTCCGTATGTGTTTGTAGGGTCTACTTGAATTGTGAAACTATTACTGTCTCCATCAAACTCAAAGAAACCTGTCAAACTATCAGCAAGAATATCTCCTAAGAACTTATTAGTATCACCAATTTGATTGATGTCTAATGTCATACCTGTTCCATCTAAATCAAAAGGTGTTAAAGTTCCTGCAACAGAATTTAAACCTCCAATAATATTAGCAGAACCAAGTTGTTCTAAATCAAGATTTGCTGTTGCACCAGATTGTTCAACATATATTTCATTATCTGCAGCGTATATACCTATCGATATAAGAGCCACAAAACTTAGTATTATTTTATTCATATTCCCAATAGCCTCTATCTATTCCTGTATTTATTATATTTAATACTCCTGTTTCTATTGCTTTTTGTAAAGCTATAGAGACAGATTCATTCTCAGCTACACCACCTTCTATTTCTACCAGCTCTGTTTGCTGCTCAATAAAACGAAATATATCCTGAGAAATACTTGTTGATAAAATGCTTTTGGTTACAAGAGTTTCCATTAACACTTCACCAGTTGACACCGAAACTAATCTTAATGATATAGTAACTGTGTCTTCTCGATATTGTTTACTATTACCTATTCCTAAGTATCTAGCACCAATACCACCAGATTTTAGATTAGCCTCATATGAGACTACTCCACCCTGAACTAATAGCCCTGCAAAAAGCAAAGGCTTCATCTTGTTATCTTCTTCAAACTCTTTACGAGTACTACGAATTAGTTGTCTTTCTTTTGTAAGGTCATCTAAACCTACACGTTCAACAACTCTAAAAAATTTTCCACCAGATGTATGTTTAAAAGCTCTAATTAAAAAAGCTTCTGGAGCTTGAGTAATAGCTGTACTAAACAAAGCAAAAGTACTATTGCTTCTTCGTTGCCCTGTTAAGTCTTTAAAGCTATTAGGATATATAGCTATAGTAGGCTGTACTTTGGCTGCTGGTAAATTTCTTAATGTTTCTGATTGTAGCTCTAGGGTAGAAGGAGACTGTATTTTTTTTGTTAATACTAAGTCATCATTCTCATTTAGAACAGCACAACTAGAAAGTAAAACTACCAATAGGCAACTGAATAACCGTGACATTTCCATCTGCATCCGTAATTGTAAGTGTTATTATATCACCATCACTTGTATAAGAAATGGTATTACCTTCAAGTTCTATAGTTCCTTCTGTGCTAGGATTTTCTCCGAATAAATTTTCTACTAACTGTCTAGATAATTGTGCATATATTCTAGACTCTAAATTTCTTATAAATCTTGCGAGTGTTGTGTTCTCCTTGTCTCTTTTAATTTGTTCTTGTAAAGCTTTAAGTTCTTCTTTAATTGTCATTTTACGATTGAACTCTTGATTTTCTATTGTAAGATAATGTGAGCTAGTATTATTACCGTTGAAGGATGGTGACTTAAACTTATGTACCATCTCATCTGCAGCAAGATTATTGATACAAACAAATAATATAAAAACTGCCCAAAAAGACATACATCCGTAACATATTTTATCAATCCTTTCGTTGGTCATTTCTATCTGCCTTTGCAATTTTATCTATCTCTATAAGATTTGGTGCTCCTAATAAAGTTTTAAGTAGAACATCCTGTCTAATACTTTGATTATCCATTGCCCTTACTCTATCAATTAAACTAACTATAATACCATATTGACTATCTAGTTTAGTTGATACTCGTTCTTCCATAGTATCTAAACTAGCTTGTACTTTATCATCTAAAGTATCTAGCTTTGTTTCCATACCATCAATAATTCTATTTATAAGTTTCCATATAAACAAACCTAACCCTAACGCTGCTGCTATTGGGAAACCTACCTCGTTTATTAAACTTATAAATTCAGCCATTCTTTGTACCTAAAATAATCCTTACGTTCTGGACACCAAAACCAGCCTTTAGGATGTGTTGTTTCTTCTTCTGTCTCTTCCTTTTTTATGTCCTCGTACCAATGACTTCCACCATCTTCCATTAGTCTTTGTTGGTGTTTGAAGCACCAAAGTAAAAGCTAATAACAGCACTAGCAAGACCACCAAGATAGCCTAGTACTAAATTAATTAGAGCTTCAGAGTTCTGCTCTGGTGGTTGAAGGGTAACTAAAAATATATAACCCATAAATCCACCTACTACAGATATACCCATAATACGAGCTGTCCAATCTTTGCTAAATTTACTTCTAGCATCTTGACCATCAGCTACTTCTAATTTAAATACATCAACGTCAAGCTCTTTCATCTGAACTTCAAAAGCTTGTTCAGCTTTCTTCAGCTCAAGCATCTGTTCAGGTGTAGCTTCTTGTACTGCTTTCTCTATAGCTTTAGGTGTATTAGGTACTCCCAATACATCAGCTATCATATTAGCTGCCATGCCTCCCATTGGTCCACCTAATGCAGTTCCTAATGTAGGTGCAACAGCTCCAACTATATTTTTTAATAGTCCTTTCATTTCATACTCCTAATACCATATCTTGTAACTCTTTACTACGTCTACCCACTTGACCAAACCAACGACTGTCTTCCATTTGTACAGCCATTTCTTTCCAGTCATGTCTTCGACAAGCTCTTAACATATTTTTAAATTTGGCAAGTCTAGAACCACCAAGATTAAAACACATATTAACTATAACATGTTGTATGTCTTCTGGTAATCCATCCCAGTCTTCGTTTATTCCAAATACATGTTTCGCTTCTATGTAATGTTTTTTAAAATCTTCTTCGTAATACATATCTACAACTTCTTGTGATACTTTCGTTCCTACTTCCCAATTATATTCAGGGTCTTGAGGCTGACATAAATGTCCTATACCTAAAGTCTTATATCCTAAACTATCTTCGTAGATTTCAAGGACCTCACCTTCGTGTCTTTTTATTTGTGCTTTGCATTCTTCTACATTCATTTTAACAAATCCTCCATTTGTTTTGTAATGCCTCTATCCTCTTCATCTTTAAGAATAACCCCAGCTACTTCATTGTAAGTAGCGTTTACTCCTCGCATTTTAATTTCATCTGGTTCATTGCCTACTTTAGGTACATCATAAACTAAACCACCTTTAGAAAATAATGATTTATAATCTTCTTTTTCTTTTTTAGGTTCTTTAGTTAAATCTCTACCAAATTTTCTAATATCTTTTCGTGTTTCATATGGTAATATACTATATCCCGGAATATTTGTTACAGCAATTTCTGGTATTCCTTTTCTAAATGAAATTCCATCAATTACATCTTGAGGTAAAGGACCAGCAAAAGTTTTTAAAGCAGAAGTTAATTGCCCAGCATTACGGTCTTCATTTTCTGTAAATCGATAAGCATAATCAAAAGGTCCAGTTCCTCCCCATCTACGTAAAGCTTCTCCAATCATTTCTCCTTCTGGTTTTGGCTCTTCTGTTTCATAATCATAATAATTATTGCCTTGACTTCTAATTGTGTTTCCAACATGAGCTACTGCAGTCATTAACAAAGCAGTTGGAATTAATTTTGGAATAGTTTGTACTGGATAATTATAAGCTTCATTTGCAAATCTTCTTAAAATAGTATTATTAAAAACTGTGGGATATCCAGCAAACTGTACTAACAACTGAGCAGCAGGAGTAGAAAACCACAAAGGTCTATTAGCTTCTGCAGTACTTGGGTTTAAAATAATTTCTTTTGTAAATCTATTAGCACCAGATGTTAAATCTTCTCTATAAAAATCTTGTTTTTTTGCAAGGCTATCATCAAATTTATTATTTCTTAATGATTTATTATACCAATTAACTGCTTTAGTTTTATCAATACCTAAATCATTTAATTGTTGAGTTAAATATTTTTTATTTTTTTCAGTTAATTTTCTTCCTAATACAGTTTTACCTGTAGCTAACTGTCTAGCGTTTGTTTTTATTAATCTTTTACCTGTAGTAAAAGAAGCTAATTGTACAGCTTTTGTCCATTGTGTTAATAAATTTGCTTTAAAAAATGCTTGTTGCATTGTTTTTGCAGTTGGACCATACAATCCTTCACCAGCTAAACCTTCAATTCTTTCTTGTACAGCTTGTTCTAAAGCAAGTCCTGTTTTGTATAATTCTCCCCAAGCTTCATCATCTAAATCTTTTACATTTTTAGTTTTACCACCACTCAATCTATAAAGAGCTTTTACACTTCTATCAACAACACTACCCCCTTCTTTTACAATAGCCTTACCAACTTGTGTAATAGCAAACGGAACATCTGTAATTCCTACTCGTGTTAATAATATTAAAGGTTCAGTAACACTTGATAAAGTAGCCCAAGGTAAATGAGCCATTTGTTGTGATAATTTTGCCCAATCTGCAGTTCCTCTTGCAGCATTGCTTCTTTTTAATGTACTTTCAGAAAAAGTTTCAATTCCAGTTACTCGGCTATGCATAAGCAATAAACCTTTTCTAACATCTTCAGCTTGTTTTTTAGATAAACCTTTATTTATTAAATCATCAACAACTGGTTGTATTTGTTTACTATTAAAATTGTCTGTGCTTTTACCAAAAAATCTAGTACGTTCTATAGCTTGAGAAATATTAACAAAATAATCTTCTAAAATTGTTTGAACATCAGTTTCAATAAACTCTTGTATTTCATTATTTTCAAGATTTGAAAACCTTCTTTGTTGCATAAAGCTACCAGACGAACCAGCTTTTCTTTTACTTCTTAATTCAAATGGAACCCAACGATACTCTAACATATCGTCTACAATTTGAGTAGCTTTAAGTTCTTTAGCTTTATCTAAATTACCTTCAGCATCTTTTAAAAAATCTCTACCAAAAACATCTTGGTCAATTCCTACTGCATCTTCTTTTATTCCTTTAACCTTTACACCATCAGATGTTTTAATTGTAATTTCTTCAATATCATTAAGTGGGTCAGCATGACCTGCCTTAATTAAAAGTTGTTCAAATTTTCCTCGTTTGTCGTTAAGAATATCATATTTAAAAAGTCTAGGTAAATAACCCATGCCTTGTTTAATATTAGTTCCAAATAAACCTACTGACCTTCCTTCTTCAAAAGCATCATCAATTTGAGTTTTAACTCCTTTATACGAACTAATAATATCATCATTAATATTAAAATTTATTCCAAACTTATTAGAATAATTTTGATTTTTTAAGTTATCAATATTTTTAAGATTTATAGATTTGTCAGATAGTAAAGTAAATAATTGGTCATTTTGTTCTCCTATTATTTTACCTCTAAATCCTACTCTATATAAAACATTTAATCCTTTAGCTAAACCATACAAATATTTGCCTTGTCTTTCGCCTACAGCTAACCCATATGATTTTTCTTTAACACCTCGATATCCTTCCTTAAACATTCCAGAATCATAATCGTATCTAAATTTTTTAAGAAGTTCTTGTAAAGGTTTTGATTTTTCTGCCCATGCTAAAAATTTAGTAGTGGGTTTTCCTTGAGTATTAGATAATATTTTATATAAATTATTTTTACTTTTATGTTCTAAACTATCTTCTAAAAATTGATTATCATTAATTTCTTTTCTAGTTTGAGATTCAGCAATATCATCAATAGCAGTTTCGTTTGTATACTTAAATTCTTTTGTTAAATATCTATTACCATACAAACCAGTAACAGCTCCAGCTACGCCACCGGCAGCCCCACCAATACCTGCACCTAAAAGTGTTCGACCAGCAATCATAGAAGCATCTATTTCATCTCGTAAACCTAAATCAACATCAATATCTGAAAGAAAATAACCATGAGGCATTTCAATAGCAGCTCCTTCCAAAGCTCCAATTTTAGCTGTTTGTTTTACATCTCTTAAAGTTTTAGCTTTTTTAAGTAATTGTCGTTTTGCAATTTGTTGAGCACTTAATCTTTTTAAACCAGCTTGAGCTGCAGTTCCTAAAGCTCCTCTAGTTGCTAAAGAAGTTCCTCCAGTTGGAATAGCAAATAAAGCTGCTAATATATTAAAAGGGTCACCTAATATATCTATACCAATATCTTTAACAGCAGTAAATCTTTCTTTAAATCCTTTTAGTTCAGCATTATCAAATTGTTGTTTTAAATATACATAATCATCAATTTGTTGTTCATCCCAACTATTTGTTTGACCTGCACGAATAGCAGCAGAACTTAAACTGTAATCTGCATCTCGTAAGTATTCAAAAATATTATCGTTTTCGTTAATACTTTGTAAAAATCTAGTAGCTCGTTTAGCAAACTCTGGATTTTCTTCTAATTCGCTTAAACTTTTTTTACCTGTATTTTGAAAAAGAGGTTTATAATTAGGATTACTAAACTCTTTACCTATAGTAGAATCATAAAGTTCAGTTTTACTGGATGTTTGATTAGGAATAGGTTGAACTACAGCTTCTGGAACTTTAATTTCTTGAAGGGCTTGTTGTTTCTTTTTTTCCTCTTCTTCTAGTGCATCCATAAATGCATCAAGTTGATTAGGCATTAGTCTTCTCCAAATAAATTTCCAAGTTTTTCTTGCATCGTATCTATAAAATATCTATTTTTTATTAAATAATCTGATACCGAATAATCATCTCCTTTGTTGTAATTATTTCTCCAATAGTTTGCTTGAGCTTGAGGGTCAGTAGGTATAGGTTTTGTTACTGTCATTAAATAACCTCTTGCAAAAGCTGCTGAATAAATTGGAGTTTCTAAATCTTCGGCAGTAGCTGTAGATAAATCTATACCTAACGATTCTTTTAATTGTTTGTTATATGTTTTTAAATTTTGAAAGCTATTAGGTTCTTTAATTCTACGTTGAACCTCAGCCATTGCTTTATCAGCTTTTACTTGAAAAATTCCAGTAGCTGACGAGTTTGGATTAGAAAAAGTATTTTCATTTTCTCCAAAATCAGATTCTACTCTTGCTATGTCTCTCATAAACAATCGTAAATTTTTTACATATTCTGGTGATTCGTTTTCAGACAATCCTGTAACAGCATTAATAGCTGCCATTGTTACATCTCTTCCAACATTACGAGATTTAAATAAAATTTCTTTTCCAGCTTGTTTACTTTGACGTATTTCAGATTCCATAGTCATTATATATTCTTGTTGATTTAATCCTCGTGGATTAGGAATAGAGTCAAATAATAAATCTAAAGTTTTTTGTCTTTCTGTTTCTGACACATCTGTTGTCAAAATTTGTTCTACAATCATATCATAATTTTTAATTTTTCCTTTTTTAGAAAAATTGTTATATTCTTTAGTAGCAATAAATCCTTTACGACTTACATCTATACCTTCACCCAACACTAAATCTAAAGATTCTCTTGATTTTTCTGGGTTATATCCTTCTTGATAAATATTTTTTTCATCAATATTTGGTTCTATATATCTATAACCACCATCAAAACCAAACTCATCGTCTGTAAATCCAGCTTTCATAACCATAGCAATAGAAAATTGATTTCTAAATTCTTCGTCTTGTATTGCTACTTTAAATTGATTTATTTTTTCTGAATCATCTTCAACTTCTTTATACAAATCCATTGCAAAATTTGGGTCATCATTAAAACGTAATGATAATGCTGTAGCACCTTTTAACATTTCATTTCTTAATGGTTCATTAGCATCAAATACATTTGTTAAATGGTCCCATTTATATTCAGATAATATAGTATCATCTGACCTAGTAAATGTTCCATAATTTGTAGATAATAAACCTCTAGAGTCTATCTTTGCTAATTCTTTATCTACAATTTTACTTTTCATAGTAGTATAAGCTTGAGTTACTCTATCTCTTGTTTCTTGAGGTAAAGAATCAACTGCATTTTTATATCGAGTAGGGCTTACTCTAATTCTAGCAAGAGCTTTGTCAACTATAGGAACTACCATACCTTTAAAATCTAACTCATCTAACACAGTATCTAAACGAGAAGGTTGTAATTTATCAACTGTTAAGTTTTTAAATAAATTTATGCCACCTTTAGATTCTGCTCTATTACCAATATGTTGAAACATATCTTTTACACCACCAATTATATTAGAACGATTTCTTAATTCTCTTCTTAAGATTTCATAGTTTTGAGATTCAAGCCTAGTTAAACGATGTTCATCTAAACCAAGACCTGCTCTTAATAATTCTAACCTATCCATATCAGCATAGCCATCTTCATTTTTAAAAATATCTCTAAGTTCGTTTTCAAATCTTTTATATTTTTCTACGCCTGTATCATCTTTTGAAAATAAATCTATAGATAGTTGTTGTAAGGCTTCTTTTTTAAGAGTTGAATATTCAGCAGGATTTGATGTTTTAAATTCTTCTAAATTAGGATAGGAAATTTTAATTTGACTATCAATATAAGGACTCCATTTATTTTCTAATTGAGCTTTATAAAAACCACCCTTCTCTGTTAAAAATAAATTAGCTCTTTCTTCTGTGCTTTTATCAGTATGAAAATTATCAGGAATAACACTTATAACATTAGAAAGACCTGACATTTGTTTAGCTTGAGCTGCATTATTAATTGCATCAAAAGCCATACGGTCATCTAATTCTTTAGACCTTTTATTATAAGCACCTTTAAAAATAGCTTGACCAGTAAGCATAAGTGCTAAAGCTTGTTGAACTCTGTCTTGTTTCTTAGCTCGTTTAGCTGCTGCTGCTGCTTGGTCAGATTGTCGTTGCAATAAAGAACCACCAAGTTCTTCAATGCTCATATTTTTGTAATTACTCATTATATCGCTAAAACTTTCAGCCATATTTAAACTCCTGTTTTACCTAGTAAACTTTCTTTTTGTTGCATAGCAGGTCTACGTTTTTGTAGTATACTTTCTTTTACTTTACTCATATCTAAGTCTGCTAATTTTTGTTGTATTTCTCCACCGACTGAAGCAGGGTTAATATTTTTAACAACTGCATCTTGAAATCTGCCTCCCGGACCGATAGATTTATTAAATTCTTGTTGTTGTAACATTTCTTCTTTAACAGTATCTTCATCACTTTCTTCTAATTCTTCTTCTCCGGGTCTGTCAAGTGTTGGTCTAATACCTGCTTTTTCTGCAATAGCTAACAACATATACATAGTTGGTTCTAATAATTGTAACATCATATCAGGATTAAACTTGCCTTTTTGAAATCCTGTCATTAATAACATTTGAGCTACATCATCAATAGGAGTACCTTCAGCCATCATGTCTGTAACTGTAGTTAAATTTTTATCTTCAAGTAATCCTAAGAATATTTTTTGTGTAGCTTCTTTTACAGAAGTCATTTGTGGGGGTTGTTCCCAAGGATAAGGTTGTTCTTTAGAATTAGTAAGAGACTGACCGGGAGTATGTCTCTCAAAAATATGTTCCTCTGCTCCTTTTGCTATTTGGTCTTCCATCAATTACTCCTATGCAGTTGCCAGTTTTTCTATTACATCTTCGTAAGTAGTACCATAACCACCTACATCAAAGCCAGATACTTTAGGACCTTGTATGTTCATAGACATTAAGAACTGGTCATTTAAATCTTTACCTATATCAAAAGTTGTTGTATCAATAAAGTTTGCAGGTTGTGTTACACTATAGTTTGTTCTGTTTGCAAGACTATTAAGACCTACATCTGTAAAGTAATCTGCTTTATCTTTTTTAACTCTAGCGTTGTAAGCAGCTATCTGAGCTTCTCCTTCCATTTGAGTCATGCCATATGTACTTAAAGCTCCAACTTTTTTATAAACACCTGCTTCTTTACTATCCCCTATATATTCTCTAATGCTTTGGTCTTTTTGTTTACCATCCCAAATACTTTTTTTACTGTCTGTTGCTTTAGCTATCATATCTTCTGGGGTTAATCCACCAACAGCAGAATCAAATGTACCTCCAGCATATTTATCAAAAGCTTCTTGACTTTTAAAAATTTCATGTTGCTTAGTTGCTTCATTAAAACCACCATATACTTCATCTTTTTTTAATTTTAAATCGTCAGGTGTAAATCCTTCTTTATCAGAAATAGTTCTAAATTCATCTCGCATAAAAGCACTTTGACTTCTTCCTAAATCTGCAGAAGCTTTGATAGCATCTAACTCACCACTAGCATCTAATACTTTTAATTCGTCTCCAGTTAGTTCACTTAATAATTTACCATCTTTAGTTTTTAATGCAAGGTCTTTATTAAAAATATTTCCTTTATCAGATGGGTCTATGAATCCACCAGTTACATCACTTACAAAATCTCTAAATGCACTACCCATTCCTCGTGCACCTTCTTTCATAAATGGTTGACTAACTTTGTTCATACCAAATTCAATAGCATCACTTACTTTATTAAACACAGTACCTACTCCTTCTTTAATCCAAGTAGCACCTTGTTTAATTTTAGAACCTACGTTCATAATAAATTTACCAAACTTGCCCATATGTCCAAGCCATCCTGTCAGCATATTACCTATGCCCGGAAGTAGAAAAGATAAAGCAATAGAACCTAATGGACCTAACTTTCCAAAAGCTTTAGCAACTTTACCAAAACCTTTTTTAATAGCTTTGCCTATTTTCTTAAATACTTTTTTTATTTTCTTTCCAACTTTTCTTAAAAATCCCATGTCCTTTTCCTATATTAATCTAACCAACCATCAACTAAACTTTTAATTGCAGTCAGGTTTGTGTTCCAGTTACTTTCTTTAGAAGCTCCTGTCTCGTTTCCTAGAGCAGCAATTAACAAAGAAGCTTTACGTTGTTCATCGTTATCCCACCTTCTAAAGTTAAAGTCTGCTTGGTCTCTAAGTTCTTGCCATAAAAAGTTTTGTGCAGAAGCAGCTAGTCCAAATGCATTTTGTGCATTTTGTTGATTAACTGCATTTTGTGCTGCAGTATCTACTGTATTAGCTTGTCGTCTCCATGCTACATTACTTTGTGCTATAGCTGTTTCATTTGCTGTATTAAACTTTTCTTGCTCAAAAGATTGTGCAGAATTAAATTGACTTACTTGTGTATTTAATTGTGCTTGTAATCTTGCAGCCTCTGCTTCGTTACCAACCCTTCTAGCTTCAGCAGCATTCTTTTGAGAGTTGTTAAATTGTTCCATAGAGTTAGTTTGAGAAGTATTAAACTGACTCATGTTAGCAGCCATACTAGCCATAAATTGGTCTGTCTGATTTGCACTAGTAGCATTAAATTGTTCAGCAGCATTTAGTGCAGCTTGGTCAGATAACAA
>Ga0181397_1000050_pt1 | contig 38625 bp, 47 predicted proteins | sample 20SPOviralmetaG_FD_130126 | JGI IMG/M metagenome (GOLD analysis project Ga0181397, IMG submission 130126) | Marine viral communities from the oligotrophic San Pedro Time Series (SPOT) site, San Pedro Channel, CA, USA - 20 SPOT_SRF_2011-02-23 | ecosystem: Environmental > Aquatic > Marine > Strait...
ATTTGCCTTGTCTCTAGCAGCAACGTAAGCCTTGTTTCTTGGGTCATTAGCGCCAGTTGGCTTGGCTGATGGTCGGTTGTTTCCACCGCCACCGGAACCACCACGACCGCCGCCACCGCCGCCACCATTTCCACCGCCGCCGTTGCCGCCGCCACCATTTCCACCGCCGCCGTTGCCGCCACCGTTGTTGGAGCTACTGTCGTCTTTTTTATTTTTAGGAATCTTACTCACCATAAGATCCATGAAGGACTTCTTATCTTTCTCATTCTTAGCAGCAGCATCAGCTTTAGCTTTTGCTTGGTTGGCTACATTTCTATCTTTGTTTGCAATATTATTTCTACCCTGTCTTTCAATATTACTGTTTTGAACTGATCTTCTGAAAGCGGAACTTCCACCACTACCAGTATCAACACCTTGCTGCTTTGCTTTTTCTGTACCACCACCTGCGGAAAACGCAGTCATATCAGTAACGCCAGGATTCTTACGTTTAAATTCCTTTGCCTTGGCTGCGTATGCGGCATCATTTTTAGCTTTTGCTACTGCCTCTTTATCCTTTGCAGTCACTGGAAGTGGCTTACCATCAGGACCTTTCAATGCTTCTCCAAGGTATGCTTCGCGGACCTCATCCCAAGTCATATCGCTTAGGTCAAGACCTTCTTCCTCAACCAAATGATGAGCAAATGCTTCAACTTCTTCCCAGATAGAATCAACACTCTCGGTTAGTTGTTGAGGTTGCTGAGGTTGTCCTACTTGAGTTAATGCTTCTTTGAGCTGAATATAAGAATTAAGGTCCATCGTAACAAAATAAATCCGTATGGTTTATTTATACTTGTAATTTATTAGCTTTCCTTCGCATATCCTAAGCTCACATATCACACCTTCCACATAACCATCTGCTTGCATAGTATAATTATATATTTCTATCTTTCTCGTGAGGGTCATTGGATATAATTTACCCCTATTCTTAGTTTTTACTGTAGTATATCTTGCACCATCAAATACAAAGTCATATGTTCCCGAGTAATCTGCTCCCCATATCTGACCTGATGGATCAATCCAATAGAAGGACATTGTGCCACCCTCCCAGTAGTCATCAGTAATATCCTTTGTCTGTGTTAGAACATTGGTGAGTTCTCCAATAGGAGCAGAGCATCTCACCTCATCAAACATCCCCATCATTATTCTCGCGATTGTACCCAAGATCACATTGTTCGCCAGATGCAATATCCAGTTCCAATATGATTTCAGCTCTCTGTGTATAAGTTAGCATGGGGTGTACTAAAACACCCCTCTCCACGTGATAAACCTGAGAGCAGGTCAGCAATGCTGCTAAAAGTATCATTGTTCATTCTCTTGATGTTCTCTGATTATAGCTTGGAGTTCTTGATCCTGCTGTAGTTTCTTAAGAACTCTTTTCATTCGCCACTTCATCAACCATAGGTCAGGCTTCATCTTAAGAAGAAGCCACTGCCTACGCAGCCCAATAGTCAATGCTTTAAACTGTAGCCCTAACCAAGGAGCCACATTAACATCCATAATAGCAATAACTACAATGAGAACTAGTGCAGCGTCAAAATAATAAATTGGATTCATAATAAAATAGTTTCTAATTCACAAGTCAATTCATACATCTTAGCTAGGCTAATGTTTCCCTCACCATCCCGACACTCCATTGCAGCACACCTAATAGCGGCAGCAATGGCTTCAGGAGTGATACTCATACCAGCCTGAGTAACGGCATCATAAACACGTGAAGCAGATTCAGACATGATGATACAGGCTGTTATATCTATTTAGGTGAGATTGAGTGCATCGTAAATATATTCTCTTCCCCGATCAATCCAATACTCTGTGAAGACATCGCCAAAATGTTCTGTTAAGAAAGCAAACTTTTCATCAATAATTTCTTTACCTAGGACGTGGAAGTGTGCTGTGGAGAGTGCAAAGAACTCATCATAAGCATTAATGTCTCTTGTCTTCATCTTCTGGTATAGGTTCCTAGCTTCGTCCATAAGGGGGATTGCTTCTTCGGGCATATAGATTACCTCCCCTGTTGGTAGAGGCAGCTTCTTGCTCTTTATAGCACTCATAGAGATCTTCATACACTCACGAGTCTGCTCTACTGATAGTGCGTTAGGGCTTTCTCCACGGAAACCATACTGAACGCAACCATTAGTACATTCCATCACACGGATAATAGCAGTGGCGTCTAGCACTTCGGGCGTACAGTCTGACCAAATCTTAAACCACTTATCATAAAATCCAGGATGTTCGTTATGTGTAATCATTATAAAGGGGGCATTTAGCCCCCCTACTATAACCTACTTTGCTGTATTTGCCAATAGGACTCTAATTTGATCTGGTTTCAAGGATGGATCAGCCTGAAGTAATATCGCAACTGCTGCTGCGATTAGTGGGCAAGCCATAGAGGTACCACTCTTTGTGCCTATCAGATTACCTGGTAAGGTTGACCAAATTGTTTTGCCAGATGTAGTCACATATAGCAGCTCTTTAGTGCCATCATTATCCCAGTCCACTGGTTCACCCGCTCTATTTGAGAATGATGTCATATTACCAGCCTCATCAATTGCTCCAACAACAATACCATACTCGGATGCATATGATCCAGGTGCCTCAGGACTTGAAGCCGCAATTGGATCAGTATCAAAGGCATTTCCAGCAGCCATTACGCAGATGACGTCATTGTCATTTGCATACTTAATAGCATCTCTAATTATTTGAGGTGGAACATAACCACCACCAAGAGACATATTAATTACGTTGGCACCATTATCAACTGCATAATAGATACCTTGAGCTAGATTCAAGTATGATCCACCCTGATCAGTTCCGGGAAGAATTTTGATTGGCATGATTTGTGTATTAAATGCTGCACCAACAATGCCAATACCATTATCCTCAGCAGAGACAGTACCCGCTACGTGAGTACCATGACCATCCAAGTCCTCTAGGGAGTTATCATTATTTACAAAGTCCCAGCCATTGACGTCATCAATGAAACCATTCAAATCATCATCAATACCATTGTTGGGAATTTCTCCAATATTGATCCAGATGTTATCATCTAATTCAATATGAGTAATGTCTACACCAGTATCAAGTACAGCAACAATTATACCAGCACCAGTCAATCCAACAGACCAAGCTTCGGGGGCACCAATAGCATCTAGATTGTACATATTTGTGCCGGGGGCAAAGTCAAAAGCAACTGGAGGTTGTTGTGGTATGTCCACATTTGCCAAATCCTCAAGAGCAAATTTAACTGAAGCCTCACCAAAGCCATCAATAATGTTGTAATCTCCTGTAATATTGCTTAGGTTAGGTTGATATACTGGTGCCGGAGAGTCATCCAATCCCTCAGGTGGGAACGCATATGTATAGAGAGATTCGTAATCACGTAATTCTGCCGCGACTAACCATTGACCCTTAGTACCTGAAAGAGGTCCTTCATATATCAAGTAACCATCTGAATTGGTACGCTTAACTTTAAATTTACCACGATACTGGTAGCTTCCTACCATTGTAATAACATAGTCTGAATTATCTCTTACTACTCTGATGTAGTCTTTACCATCGCCATACTCGGCAAATAGTGCTTCTATCTGTTGCTTTGGAGTAAGATCCATTCGTATCCTTTTATTATTTTATCATAATAAAAAAAGATCATATTAATATTTATAAAAAAATATCACCCATAAAAAAACCACCCCCCGTAGGAGGTGGTGGACAGTTTATAAAGTGATCAGATGACTCTGGTCTTTTCGGATTTTGCCATAGTAGATCAGTTCTGAATGTCGAATGTGGGAACAGGTGCTCCTCCGTTACTGGGGACCATATATACAGTTCGGTTGGAATCTTTCTCACCTTCAGTGATCCATAGATACTGGAGGTAGGCAGGATTATCCTTCAAACTCTCACCAATAATAGAGTTTGCTTCAGCGACACCGCGAGCACGGATAACTTCTGCCTCGGCAAGTTGTTCTGCTGAATCCTTCTTTGCTTGTGCCTCAAGAACAGCAACTTGTCGTGTGTATTCTGCTTCCTGAAGCTGTGCCTTACCAGAAAGTCCTCGTGCCCAAACACCATAAATGGGTCCAACACCGGCAGTGATGATAGCGATAGAGGAAATAACTGATACGCTAATGATGAGCACATTACGCATTGTATTGTCTTCTTTGTATGCCATAGATTTGTGTTTGATTGATTACTTTGTAAGTATACATTAAAAAACCACCCCCCGTAGGAGGTGGTGGACAGTTTAGGAAGTGGATCAGATGACTCGGGTCTTTTCGTGTCCTACGCGGATGCGAGGATCACACCAGATCTCAAAGCCAGCAGCGATAGCATCTAGACAGAAGCTAACATCTTCACCACACATATCTTGTACATTACCTGAATCAAAGATTTGCATCTTGGGAGCGAACCAGGGGTACTTCATCTCGGGGTGCTCAAACACACCGTTCTTAAGTAGGATCCAACCGAAGCCAGCATAGTCAACAGTGAAAGGCTTCTTACGCTTTTGGATGCCTTCAACCATTTCGTGGTTCATAACACCACCATTCTTGGCAAAGTCATCTTCTTCTAGCCAGTGAGCTACAGAAGTGGTACGACCATCTTCAGTAGAGTACCAACCAGTAGCAATGTCTGTATCCATAAGGACTAGTTGGAGAAGCTTCTGGGTATTGAATACGATGTCGCTATCAATCCAAAGCTGGTAGTCATAATGTAGCTTACCGTTCCATGGAATCTGATCAGGTCCACGTAGTACATTAGCGCCGAGGCACTTACAACGTGCGAAGTTAACCATTGAACTGTAATCTTGAGAGATCTGAATAGATGCTCCCATTTGAACTAGGTCAAAACACATTTGAACAAAGTTCTTTAGATAGACGTAGCTTACGCCACGACCAGGAAGACAGAAGACAATGCTTTTACCTTTGAGCATCTCCTTTGCTTTTGCGTAATCCCACTCTTCTGCTTGATTAGCAACCTTACCCTTGGGTGGTTCTTTTGCCTTTACCGTAAATCCTTTAGCCATAATATTCTTTAATAATGAAACGTTTCAATTCATACTAGTACTGTAGTTAGTACGAAGCATCTGTATAAGTAGGTGCTTCACACTCTACATATTCAAGTTTAGCATCTTTGGTGTGATTGGTCAACTCCAAATATGTTTTAATGCCAACCATTTCTTTTTTGAATTCAGCTTCACATAAGCAAGACCGAATACAAGTATTATTGACATAGATGTGATAGATTTTGTCAGTCATTTTGTTAGTTCACGGAGAAATACTTCATCTCCCTCTATGACCCATTCTAATTCAGTTCCTTCATACCAACAAAATTCATTAAGAATTGCAGGTGGAAGTTGAACGATAAGGTCACCCGAGGAAACATCTTCTTGTAACTCAACGACAAATCGTTTGTCCTTGTTCATTCTATTTTATCTATTCTATTAGAGTATATAGTCTTATATGAAATCAGCGAAACAAGCTTCGACATCTACGGCAATTTGGACACCGTTCACTGTAGCACCACTGAAGTTAGCAACACCAATATTGATTGTTCCAGCTGGAGAATTCGTATAGAATGGTCCAAAGTTAGCTGGGTTGGTTGCGACTGATGGATATGATGTGTAAATTGTACTGAAAGCTTGAGCATTGCCGAACTCATCCGTAATTACCAAAGTACCATTTACCACTCTAGCAATAATAATATCGGAAGTTATTCCTCCAGTAGTAGAGAATTTAAGAATAGTGGTAATTTTAAGCCACGCAATATCACTATTGACTGGTAAAGTTGTTACAATAAGCTGCGAACCTTGACCGAAATTTCCTCCTGGATTATAGAAAGTAATAAATTGATGACCAGTCTGTAATGACGTTGCTCCACCAATATTAGCAGCATTAGTTGGTAATGGATAGCAACTTGCCATTGCTAAACATTTGAGCTCATTAGTATTTGTATTAAATGAATCATCACCAGTGAACCACCTATTAGCACCTGCGCCAATTGCCAAGTGCTGACCTGTTAGATTAGGAGTTACCACCCCTGAACCAAAAGCAATGTGACCATTTGCCGAAGTATTTAAACTATCAGATAGCTCTCCAATAAAGGTATTAGAGTTTCCTGTAATTATGTTGAAACCAGATTGTGATCCAACAAAAACATTACTTGTAGCTGATGTGGAATTGTTACCTGCAACTTGTCCAATCATTACATTGGCATTGCCATTTAATAGATTGTTTCCAGCAGAGAGACCACCAATAAAATTACCAGCAGCTGTAGTGACTTTATTAAAAGCTGCTGCGCCAATAACAGTATTAGAGAAACCAGTTTGACCTACATTGGCAGAAGCAATATCAGCACCAATATAAGTATTGCCATCGCCAAGAGCACCAAAGCCAGCAGTCTTTCCAACACACGTGGTTCTAGTTGCGTTTACAGCATCCTCACCAGCATTAAGACCGATAAAAACGTTTCCACCATCTACTGTTTCTGCATTACCAGCTGCCTTACCAATCTTAATTGTATCAGTTGTAGTCTCAATATTAGCGAGTGTAATTTGATTTACACTAATATCACCAGAGCTATCTCTAGCAACAACTTTAGATGCAGTTGCCGCTGTAGTAGCATCAACAGCCCAAGTTCTATTTGTACTACCATTATAATTGGCGCCAGTTATGTAAGTTCCACTTGTTAGAGTGGCTGAAACACCAGCAGGACCTGGAGGACCATTGGGACCTGGAGGACCACTGGGACCATCGGGACCATCGGGACCGTCAGGACCAGGGGGACCAGTGACACTGGGACCAGGAGGACCACCAGGACCAGGGGGACCAGTGACACTTGGACCAGGAGGACCAGCAGGACCATCGGGACCGTCAGGACCATCGGGACCATCGGGACCAGGAGAACCTGGAGGACCAGTTACGCTAGGACCTGGAGGACCTGGAGGACCAGTGACGCTTGGACCAGGAGGACCACCAGGACCATCGGGACCGTCAGGACCATCGGGACCATCGGGACCAGGAGGACCTGGAGGACCAGTGACACTGGGACCAGGAGGACCAAGAGGACCAGTGGCTCCTGTTACACTAGGACCTGGAGGACCGTTAGGACCTGGAGGACCAGTTACGCTAGGACCTGGAGGACCACCAGGACCAGGAGGACCATCGGGACCGTCAGGACCATCGGGACCAGGAGGACCAGTGACGCTTGGACCAGGAGGACCAGCAGGACCATCTGGACCATCGGGACCGTCAGGACCATCGGGACCAGGAGGACCTGGAGGACCAGTTACGCTAGGACCTGGAGGACCATCGGGACCGTCAGGACCATCGGGACCAGGAGGACCTGGAGGACCAGTGACACTTGGACCAGGAGGACCAGCAACAATTGAGGTGGCACCAGTAGCTCCCGTGAGACCAGTAGGTCCAGTAGCACCTTGGGGTACATCACTCAAGCCAGCAGCACTACCATAGAACGTGGGAGCAGTTACTGAACCACCAGCACTCACTATAAGATCACTAGTTGTAACTACTCCCAATTGTGTATCCGCACCTTCAATAGTTAAATCATCACCATCGGCAGTTAATTTTCCAGCATTATTTTGAATCTCAATACCACCCAAATTAATAGTAGTACCTGATAGGTAGATATCTTTGAAGCGATTAGTGGCTGAACCTAAATCATAAACCTCTGTAGTATCAGGTATTAATGACCCACTAACAGTACCAGCAATAGATGCTTGTGTTGATTTTAGAGAGATTGTAATTGTACTCCCTGAAGCAACTGTTTCAATATTGTCAGAGCCAGCAATTGTGAAAGTAGCTCCTAAAGCAACAGAACCAGTTCCACTATCTCCTGCGTATTCAATTGGAGCAACAGATTGGGCTGGATTTGAATCTACAAATGCCGAATTATAATAAGTGTATTGTCTTAACTGACCGACACCAGTTCCAGTAAAGAACCATAGATCACCCTCTTCTAGGGGAGTTCCATTTGGTCTTTGGGTTGGTTCGGTCGTAGATACGATTGAAGGGGTAGTAGTTACCCCCTCTAAATACTGCCCATCACCATAGAAAGTTACAATTCCAGTTGGAGATGCTGCTGTAATAATGCCAGCACCAATTTCAACTCCACCAAGAGTTGATAATCCAGTTACAACTAGAGTGTTGCTATCTACGTGAGTAAAATCAGATACAAGAGTTCCAATACCAGAAGCACTGATGAAGTCATCAACAGATACTCTCAACAATGAATCTGTTTGTTGATCGTAAATCAACAGCTCATCTGCACCAGTAACGTCGGCGTCATCACCTTCGGTCTGCTCGGTTATAGCCTTCTTTGATACCTTACCATCAAACTCCGTAGCCGTGGCTACACCTGTGGAGTTAATATTAGTTGCGGTTACTATACCTAGATCCGCATCACCAGCATCGCTAAGGCGGATAACGCCATTAATCTTGTAAGCCATCTTGTAATCATACTATGGATTCCCTATGGCTATTTATACCATATTATTTGGCTACCCAACCAATATTGCCTGCTCCAGTCTCCTTAACATATAGAGTGGCTCCAGGAACACCGTCAATCCTACTGTATAGGGAGCCCACAGAGGCAGTAACCACACCTTCTGGGGTGCCAGTACCAGATGACCAGACAGGACCACTAGCCTGTGCGAATGATGTTGATGTATGTACGCCAGTGGATATAACACCACTATCAGTAACCTCTAACTTTTTCCCACCATCATAGAATAGTTCAACACCAGATCCTGGTTGGGCGATGATACTCTCCTTTGTCTCAACAATGTTAGATACTCTAAGGGTATTAGTTCTTACCTTTAGATTGCCTTGTCCACTCTCATCTAGATATGTATGAGTACCGTCATGATAAATCTTAAAGTCATCACTATCACCGAAGGAAATATCACCATCATCCGCAATGCTGATTGAAGTTGTAGCTGTTGAGATAGCGTCATCAACGTACTTCTTACTAGTCGCGTGGTGATCGTTGACTGCGATGAATGGTGATGCTGATGAGTTGCCTAGAAGAACATTACCATTACCTAGTACACCAAACCTAGAAGTACCTGTAGTTTTTACATTAAGAGCATACTCAGTACCAGCACCAGTACCATCATCAATCATGAGATGATCACTCATCGTGGTAACGCCACTAATATTAAGATTAGAAACAGTTGTGATACCAGTAACTCTAAGGTCCTCAGTAAAGATTGATCTACCAACCTCATTGATGACCATTAACTTACAAGCAGTTCCATTAGCAGGAAGATCTCCTGTTAGTTCACCATTAAAGAATGTGTAGAGGGATGAACTAAAGTTATAGAATAGACCAGAGTAGAAACAAGTTCCACCTGAATATTCCATATAGATTGTATACCTCTTATTTTCAGCAAGATCTTCAAAGAAGCTGCTCTGATCAACCCCTCGTAGATCATCCTCATGGATAGCAAGTCCACTGAAGAATCCTGTACCAGCTACTCTGAAAGTACCTGACTGTGTTCCTGGTAAATTACTACTGCTACTGTAATTATATTCTAAACCAAATCCAATACCAGTTACTCCGATATTATTAATAAAAGATCCATCACCATAAAACTTTCCAGCAGTAGTGATTCCACTAGTATATGAGTTTACTGATGTAACAAACCCAGCAATTACACTATCAGCATTAAGATCATCTGTAGTTATTTCGGCAGCATTTACAACGCCTACACTAGTCAAACCAACTGCTGTTAGGTTAGTTACTTGTATATTGGGGTCACCATCCAAACCTTCTGCATTACCTTTGAATAGTGGAGATGGAATAGCAGCAGTATCTACGACTTGCTGACCACCATCATTGGTGTACACATCTCCGTGCTGCTGACCTGTATTAGTGCCGTAATGGGTTCCACTTGTATCACCAGTTACATCACCAGTTACTGTACCAATATAGTGTGCTGTATCACCATTATTAATAGCAGTTTCTAATATAATTTTAGATCCATCTCTAGCATATACATCCCCATTATGGATACCAGTAGTATTGCCAGCGACATTTCCACTGAGATTGCCTTCAAATTCTGTTGCGGTCACCACACCAGCAGAGATATCACTACCATCTACGAATGATGGTCCCTGAATACCAGTAGCACCAGTAGCTCCACCAGGAGAACCTTGAGGACCTGTAGCTCCCCTAGAAGCTGCTGATGGTCCTATAGAAGCCCATCTATCAGTGTGCCAAGTATATGTAACAGAACCTGTTACAAACTGCTGACCATCTACGGGGTTTACAGGAAATATAATTTCAGACATTATAAGAGATAATATATTCTTCCGATATATTTATAGTTACTCAGGTCTTACAATGTTTCCATCATCATCAAAGTATGGCTTTGGTTGTCTCCATGGTGGAGTATCCAACCCGTGCTCACGGTACCATTCATCAATGAGACCTGGGAGCTTCTCCTCAATATCAATCACGATCTTCCTCGCCATCAAGGTCTTCATAGACGTTTTCCAAAAATGTTCTTTCTCTGGTTGGTTCTTGTCGTACATAATCGTATTCTTTATGGGACTCTTCTACCAATAAAATAAACTTCATTAATATAAAGATTATAATAAGTGGTAGAAAACAAAGCAATAAAGTCATTATTTTTCCCTACAAAAAAAGAGGGTGTGTCCCTCTTATTATATCTATTTAGTTGTTAGTGGTCTGTATCAGAAGATTCCAAAAAAGAAATTACCTGTAATCGCATAGGAGATTAGACCAGATACAATACCGATCATAGCCCAACGACCATTATACATTTCCTTCTGCTCGTATGCAGATGAAGAATCATAATACATATCTGGCTCTTTGGCGTAGATATTAGTACGTCCTCCGTCCTCGGTTACAGTACTCATTAGAATACACCGGGAATAATTTCGCCTGTCACAGCATAGGTACCGACAGCGATGACGAAACCTAGCATTGCTAGACGAGCATTTAGAATTTCTGCTTCAGGGGTGAAACCGAACATAGTATAACCTTTTGTTAAGTACCCACATATTATAGCAGAGATTCTATAAAACTTCAATAGTAACGTCAGTTGGAACGATTCCGTTTTTATTTGCGATTTCAAGATTTATTACATATGTTCCCACTTGACTTATGGTTCCTCCTATTTTACGCCGATCATACCTAGAAACTTCCACTCCTGTAGGAAATGTGCTTTCATCCCAATAATACCCAATACCATTATTATAGGTTGCGTCATATGTGAATGGTAAGTTAGCTGATGCTAAAATACTATTTTGATTGCCTATGCGAGGTTGTGCTAAAGAGTTATCATCAGTGATACTAGTCGTAACTGTTGCTATTTCCGCATTTATATAGTCAACAAGAGAATCTGCGTCCCCGAAACCTAATTCATCACTATCTAGCCATTCACTATAGTGAACATTATATATTTCATATGCTATATTGCCGTTAGATATGCTTAATCTGTCATCAATAATATCAATAGATTCAGGATCTTCAGAATTATATGATACCGTGAGTTGGTCAATTTCAATTGATCCAGATGCAGAAGAAGTGCCATCTGAAGCTCTCCCCGTAAAATAAATAAGAGGAGAAAGTTCCCCGAGTATGCCTCGGTGTATTTTGATTGTCATGATATATTTGTGCCCATCATTTTCTATTTATACAGATTTTATTACGCAATTTTTGTAAGCGTAATAATACTATTATTGGGCTGTAAAGTAACAGTACCAGCCGCAGACAATCTAGCCATCTGAATCTGGACCTGATCTTCCCTAATTCCAGCAACGAATTCTAAATTAGCGATAGTTGTAAGGGTGACTGATGTTTCATTATGACCAGATGCAGATCTAATATAACCCATAGCAGCTGTTTCTGGTAAAGCAACTCCTTCGGCATTTGTATTTTCTGGATCAGGTTCAGACGCAATAGCAAATCTCAATCCAACGCTAGCTCTTTGTACATTAGCTGTTGTAAAGTATAGGGAAGCACTAATCAGATATGTCCCAGTTTCTGGGACAATAATACCACCGGCACCAATACCTTGCCTTGCAGGTACTTCTGCAGCGTACTTATATCCACCCGCCTCAATGATTGCGGAATTATTAAGTACATTAAATGTCTGGAATGTTGTTGATGCGTTTACAGTGGACTCGACTAGGAATGTTGACTTGATATAAGACTGCTCTTTAATACCAGTAGCACCTTGAGGACCAGCAGGACCAGGAGGACCTTCGGGACCTTGAACTGGACCAATACTATTCCAAGAGGAACCATTCCAAACATATACATCATTAGCTTCGGCAGTTACTACATAACCTTCACCGACATTAGCACTTGGGGGTAGGCTAGCAACATCAGCAACAGTACCTAAGACAATAGTACCCACGGGACCAGCAGGACCATTGGGACCAGTAGCACCAAGGGGACCAGAGGCACCAGGAGCACCAATACCAGTGGGACCTTGAGGACCTGTGGCACCAATAGGACCAGTTGGACCAACGGGACCGATAGGACCTACGGGACCCCTTTCGCCAGTAGCACCATCAGGGGGACCAGGAGGACCTGTTTCACCAGTAGCACCACGAGCACCCGCTGTAGATAATAGTAGAGAACCCACACAACCACCAATATTTCCACCAACAGTTGAGTTGTTACCACTTTGAGAACATCTAATATTTAAATAATCACCTGGGAAAATTTGAATAGGACTACCTGAAGAAGTAGATATTTTTGATCCAGTGATACCTAAAGCAGTAAGACCTGTCGCCGAACCATTTACATAAGCAGTAACTTCTACTGGAATAGTACCAAATGGTCTTTCGGCTACTACAGAAACATAATCAAGGAAACATCCTTCTTGAATTTGTACTCCATTATCTGCGCTATCTCCATTACCCCACGCAAAGAATTGATTGATGGCAGGAGGACCACTTCTTTCACCTGAAAGAACAAAGAAGCCGCCATCAGTAGAAGGTATACCTTGAATACCAGTAGCACCTTGAGAACCAGTGGCACCAATAGGACCGCTAGCACCTTGAGGACCTTGTAGAGGACCTACATTACTCCAATCAGCTAGAGTACCTGTGTTTAGGTCATTTTTTACGGCACCATCACCAGCATTAAAACCACTTCCACTATTAAGAACAACATACAAATCCCCCTCAACAGTACCTGGGATTGATGGTAGATCACTTGCGTCAGGAACCGTACCTTTTAGAGCAACAGATGTTCCATCCAGACCTTGAGGACCAGTGGCTCCATTGGGACCAACAGGACCTATAGGTCCAGTAGCACCTGAAACTCCACTACCCCCAGTAGGACCTTGTAATGAGTCAATGAATTGCTGCTCTGTTCCAAAGTTACCAACTTCCAACCAAGACTGATAAGCACTACCAGTACCTGTAGGACCATCTACACCATAAACAGAAACTGCGTGTTCTAGGTTGATGGGTGTATTGTTTGCTCTATATGTAAATACATCAAATGTTGATGGTGTTATATTCTCAACAATAGTATTCCAGTCAGATGGATTAATATTACCCGAAGATACTAACGAAATCTGAACCATATAATCCGCGCTATTATATGGTTGGGAAAGTGTATATCTATAAACACCCGTTGATAATCTATTTACACTTAAAATACCACTACCGTAGTTGGGGAATAATACTCCCGTAGTGGTTGTTCTACAAAATGCGTAGATTCCAAATCCCAATGAGCCCGTAGCGCCAGTAGCACCTACGTTAAAAGGTGCTGTTGTGGTGTTCCATTTATAACCATCCCAAGTATAAGTAACTCCGCCATTGGTTACTTGGTCTCCTACACTTGGATTCGCTGGAAAATTAAAGGCTGCCATGATCTAATGGTAACAGTACTTCACTATGATTTATTTAGGCAACTTTCATAATCATAAAGGCGCTCTCTGGTGATGCCTGTAGGTTTACAACGCCTGCGTTTCCAGCTCTAGCAAACAATACATTCACTTTATCATTAGCATTTAGCTGTAGAAGAGTGGACATGTTGAGGGATGATTCATTATGGTTAGCAGTAGCACGAATGTATCCAGTTGAAACAATCTCAGTATTAGCAACACCATTCACAGATAATCTAGCAGCCGGAGTGCCACGCTGAACTGTAGATCTAAAGTATGTGTTGAATGTGATTTGATATAAACCAGTCTCACTTACAGTAACACCATCAACGGCATATGTAAATGATCCACTTTCAAATAATGGGGTTGTAAGTAATGTATCGTAGTTTGTGAATACTTCTAGGGCACCACTATTAACAGCAGCAGAAGCAGAGAATCCAACTTTAGCATAAGTAACAGTATAAGCTGGACCAGGAGTACCAATATTACCCTGTGGACCCGTAGCACCTTGAATACCTTGGGGACCTTGAATAGCTCCAACTTCCACCCAGTCAGCAGAGGTTCCTGTGGTTCCACCATTCCAAGCGTAGATAACATCAGGGGTTCCACTTCCATTATCAGTAACGATGGTACCGTCACCAGCAGTAGATAGACCAGGGGGCGTCTGTCCGTTTGATGATGCGAACAAGGCAGTTAGGTCAGCTACACGTGCCTTAACAGCAGTACCAGTGGGACCAGGGGGACCGGGATTACCGCCATCACCTTGAGGACCAGTAGCGCCTAAAGGACCAGTAGCGCCAGAGGGACCAACAGGACCAGGAATGATTGAATCGTTACCAGTAGCTCCTACAGGACCTATATTTCCCTGAATACCAGTAGCACCAGTAGCACCACCAGGAGAACCTTGAGGACCTACAGGACCTAGATCACCACGAGCACCAGCAGTTACGAATGTAGCAGTGGCAGTACCCGCACTTGCGTTTCCATTAGGGGAAGCAGTACATTCAAAGGTAAATAGATCACCAATATTCATTGTAATATCGGAGAAGGTATTGAATAACTCTCTAGATGTGCCATCAGCTGTAACGAACGCTGCTGGAACATTAACTCCATTGATACGGGCGACAACAGTAGTTCCCGCAGGGATAATATTGATTGAAGCAAGAACTAGAGATCTCAATAGGCAGGTCTCGGTAATAACCATACCAGTGGAATCTACGTTAGCACCATTACCAAAAGCGAAGTTTGAGCCAGTAGCCCAGTTATTATTTCTTTCTCCAACAAGTGTAAAGAAACCACCACCGAATGGACCAGTAGCTCCCGTAGAACCAGCAACAGTTGAGTCAGCACCAGTGGCTCCTTGAGGACCAGTAGCTCCAGTGACACTGGGACCAGGAGGACCATCGGGACCAGGAGGACCAGTGACACTATTGCCCTGAATACCAGTAGCTCCAGTGAGACCAGTAGCTCCAGTGAGACCAGTGGCTCCTTGAGGACCAGTAGCTCCAGTGACACTAGGACCAGGAGGACCAGGAGGACCAGTGACACTATTGCCTTGAATACCAGTAGCACCTTGAATGCCCGTAGCACCCGTGATTGAATCACCTTGAGGACCAGTGGCTCCTGTTGAACCAGTTACGCTGTCGCCTTGGGGACCAGTAGCACCTGTGGAACCTGTGACTGAATCACCTTGTGGTCCAGTAGATCCAGTAAGACCTGTAGCACCAGTTTCTCCTATTCCAGTAGCTCCATCGGGTCCAATAATACCAGTAGCTCCAGTGAGTCCAGTAGCGCCAGTGATTGAATTGCCCTGAATACCTGTAGCACCTTGAATGCCCGTAGCACCAGTGACTGATTCACCCTGGGGACCAGTGGCTCCAGTAGCACCAGTTACGCTATCACCTTGAAGACCAGTAGCACCTTGGATACCAGTTTCACCAGTAGCGCCAGTGGCTCCAAGTCCAGTAGCACCTTGGGGACCAGTAGCACCAGCAGTATCAATATCAGTCCAAGCTCCAGCAGAGTTTTTGAACTGCATTATACCAGACAAGTTTCTAAAGCCAGCGTCATTTGCTTGGGATACACCTGATCCCTGTGAGTTGATGAAGAAAGCACCAGAATCACCAAAGACAAAGTGCTTACCAAGAATACCACCATTGACTTGAGTATACAACTGTAGCTCTGACCCAGTTCCAACCTCCTGGTATCTCAATAATGCTCTGGTTGTGTTGCCGTTAGTAGTAAGCTCAAGTCCAGGATTACTTGCTGCTGGTCCTTGGAGACTAATACGACCATTCAAACCAGTGCCATAAATGTTGAATGATCTTAGTGACTGAACACCTGTACCACCAAACAACGCTCCAGTAGCAGATAGTGTAGTTACATTTGAAATATTTCTGTTTAGAGCATCCAAGTTACCACCCAACTGGGGTGTCTTGTCTAAGAAAATATCTGTTCCACCATTCGCACCAGTGGCTCCCTGAATACCAGTGGAACCAGTGAGACCAGTGGCTCCTGCGGAACCAGTTAGACCAGTAGCTCCAGTGAGACCAGTAGATCCTATAGCTCCAGTGAGTCCAGTAGCACCAGTAAGACCAGTGGCTCCTGCGGAACCAGTTAGACCAGTAGCTCCTATGGGTCCTGGAATACCAGTTGCTCCATCTAGTCCTGTAGATCCAGTGAGACCAGTAGCACCTTGACCACCAATAGGACCAGTAAATCCAGTAGCACCAGTAAGACCTGTTGCTCCAGTTAATCCAGTTGGACCTTCAGGTCCCGCAATACCAGTAGAACCTCCGACCCCAGTAGAACCTACGATACCCGTGGCTCCTCTTGATCCCGTAGAACCAGTAAGACCAGTTGCTCCTGTAAGACCCTGACCAGGAGGTCCAACGGGACCTGTAGCTCCAGGGATAACTGATTGGAGACCAGTAGCGCCAGTAAGACCAGTGGAACCAGTAGATCCGCTAGGTCCCACAAATCCCTCAGCTCCTCTAGGACCAGTAGCTCCAGTAGCACCACGTAGACTTCCAGCAGGACCGCCAGGAACGCCAATAAACATTGTTACCTTTGTTACTGGATCGTATGTTAGTTGTAGAAAATCACCCACATAGTTTTGAGGATTCTCCCTTATATCTACATCAACATCGTCCATATCCAAAATACGAACAGCACCACCACCACCTAAGGTATCTAGCTGAATCTGTATGCGCTGGAGAAACATTCTATAATGCTTTTGGAATGCTTCCATCGTCATATACTTATCCATATTCTCTGGGAGAATAGGATCTTCCGATTCAGTTAGAAGTTGCTGATTTATTTGTTGGAGGGAACCAATTTCTTCCTTGATAGTATCAATAGTAGAAGACCAGTCAGGGATTTTGATTGAGGATACTTTCTCGTCAACCAAACTAATACTTTCTGCTAGTTTCTGTACATCCTTATCGTAGTACTTAACCTCTGGTAGATTAGAAATATCACTTTTAATGAGTCCAAGCTGTTCGTTGATTAGATCAACTTCATCATCGTAGTACTTGACTTCTGGTACTACTGGAAAATCAGAGCGCACAGATTCGGCAGACTCTTTGATAGTCTTTTGGAGTGCTTTTACTTTTCTTGTTACAGTTTCGTTTAGTTTCTTCTCGGCAGAATCAATGCTCTTGGTTAGAGCTTCTACATCAGTATCATAATACTTGATGGACTCCTTTACTTCCTCAGCAAACTTCTGAATGGATGCTAGATCCTCTTCATAATAGCGGATATCTAGACCATCTACCTTCTCATTAAGAGACTGGTTGGACTCACTGATGCTTACGGTTAGTGAATTACGGAGTGCTTCTACACTATCCAAGATTGATGTTGGATCAAAGCGACTCTCTTGGTTAGGGATATCAGCAACTACAGCTTGTAGCTCTTCATGGAGACCTAATAATTCCTCTCTACTATTAGAGGCTCTATCTGCGGCAGCTGTGAGACTCTCCTGTAGCTCGGTAAACATTACAGAGAACTCGTCACGGAGTTCTTCTACACTACGCCCAGAGAGCTTAGAGAGATGTTCTAGGTTACTATCAACAGCATCCGCTAGTTCTCCTAGGTTGTCGTAGATTCCATCAATCTCTTTCTCATAATGACGGATGTCTAGAGTCTTAATTTTATACTCTAATTCATTTGCACGTTCAGCTACACTCTCCTGTAAGCTGATAAATGAAGATAGATCAACTTTACCATGTAACTGTTGGTTAATAATAGTTACATTTTCTTTTAATACATCTGTAGTATTATCTGTCTTTTGAACTGTCTCTATGATAGGTTTTTTAACTGGAGTAGGTCTTACTTTCTTTTCGCGCTTCTCAAATAAAGGAGCAGAGGAAACTGTTTCACCAAGAAACTGCTGAGGTGACTTCACATGATTGTCATCTTCAAGAGCAGCCTTTGCAGCTTCCTGCTCTTCACGCAAAATACTTCTTTTACGAATTTTCTTATGATTAAAGAAATCTCCGGGTCTTGATATGGGCATAGTATAAAGGAGAGAGAATTTTCTTAGTTCTTGATATCTTATTTATTATGATCGGCGATGGCTTGTTTGGCGATTAGGCTAGGAGGAAGTGTACCGTAATAGGGATCATAATCAAAGAATGGATCCCACTCCTGAATAGATGGTGCTTGTTCTCTCCAAAATTGCCATAGACCATCATGGCTACTTCTATGAAAAGTATTCACGTGAATATCATGAATACTAGAACCTAAATCAATCTTATATAGAAATAGTGGAATAGCAAAAGATAATCCAGAATTGTAGATGAGGTCATCGGCAACAGCACGAGGCTTGACGTTCTGGTCAAGCTTATACTTATCACCACGACAGTGAAGTTTGACTAGCTTCTCTGCGTGATGTCTACGGATAATATAGCAGGCAGTTGAGAAGTCGTTGACAAATCGCAAATGTAATTTGATATGAACTTCAACTGGATTAATGACCGCAAGCTGAATCACATCAAAGTGATAAGGGACTTTACGCGCAAAATCATTCCATGTAAATCCCCAGAAGGCAGCTGGTGAAATGTCACAATCATCTTCCATAACCACAAGATATTCTTCTTCTGGATAATTATCTACCCAATGCTTGAGTGCCCTTAAATGTGAAACAGTACACCCAACTTCACCCGAGGTCATTAATTTTGGATATGTTCCCTTTAAAATATGACCTAGATCATTATCTCCTCGCCCATCATGAGCAGGGACTCTAGTATATCGGTCTTCAGGAATACCCCAGTATTCAAACTGGTCTTCCATATATTGACGACGTTCTGTATGATCATCCAGGTTTATGTAGAAGATCCTAGGGATCCCACGTAACTTACCGATTGCTTTGTTTTTATCCATTGTATAAGTTGTAGTACTGAATTAGTTCCTGCTTGTCCATTTTCTGTAGGTCTTCCCATAAAGCAAAATTGTTTGCCATATGTGGATTATTATACCACGAATTAGGTGTTCTTGAATGCTCCAAGTGATAAACAAATGAATCAATTCTATCCACCCTATATCCCAAAGTACTGAATCGGTAAGCTCTCTCCTCATCTTCTGGAGCATACGCAATAAATCTTTCGTTTTCCCCGCCACCACTGATGTATACTTCTCTATCAAAGAATTGACAGAAACCAAAACGAGCATTGTTTGCCACTGATTTTGATTCCAAGAGATCAATACTAAATCCTTCAGTCAAGAATTCAGAAACAGTTTCATCATCAACTTGCGCCATACGAGCATAGTTTCCGAAACCATATGGATAGACCACATCAGAAGGTCCACCAATAATCATCTCCTGTGCCTTTATGTAGGACTCTAGAGGGAGGATTATATCACAGTCATAATTCACTACCACTTTAGTAGTAGCCATATGAGTCATCTCATTGAGATATCTTGTCCTATGAAATTCACTATCATCAGTATTTTCAAAGACGTGAGTGAGGTTGGGTATATCATCTACTTCAAGAAACTCTTTGACTTGAGGGAGAACGCTATCAAGAAATACAGATGTACTGTCGCCTTCTTTAATAATAATATTAGTATCAAAAGAGTCTAAGAGATAACACAATGATGTAATAACATTGCGCATACGATCACCACTTTCAATACGCAATGGAATAATAAAAGTAGTATCAGTTAAATTGGGTTTCATAGTTGACTCTTAATCCAATCGGTTACTCTTACTTTTGGACCCCAAAATAGTTCGGCTTTAGCTTTTCCAATATGGGCAAGAGTTTCTTTCATCTCACCTGTTCTAGCAGACAAGTGTACTTGATTATCTGATATGAGATCAGCCAACTCTTGAACTGACCAATTTTCACCGAAACCAATATTGAAGGTCTCTCCCCATGAATCCAACTCGGTAAAGGCAATACTTGCGTTTGCATTTACCACATCACTAACATGAATAAAATCTCTACGCTGTAAGCCATCACCAAAAATTGTTAAAGGGGAGTTTTCATTAAGACACTTAATAAACTTACTTACTACTGGAGCATATGTGCCAACATGCCTCGCCCTCTCACCATAAACATTAGTATAACGAAATGCTACTGTCTTTAATCCATATAGATGATAGTATGAACGAACTAGTTGTTCCCCACACAGCTTACCTATAGCATATGCATTTAAAGGATCCTCACGCATTGTTTCTACATTTGGAATTGGATTGTTATTTCCATAGCAAGCAGAGGTAGATGAGTACACAAGCTTCTCACAACCAGCTAGACGGGCTGCTTCAAGTACATTAGCTGTACCCATAACTTGTGTCAATAAAGTAGGTAATGGATTGTCTACAGATGCTTGTACGCTTGCCTTAGCTGCTAGGTGATAGACAAAATCAACACCAGTAAATATTGAAGCTATAGAATCAAAGTTACGAATATCTACTTTATGATTCTCACATCGGTTATTCCAATAGTATGCATCGTGTCCATCAGAACTTTCGTTATCAATAACGACAACATCATGCCCTAGTTCAAGTAAGCGATCAACAATATGGGAGCCAATAAAACCTGCTCCACCCGTAACTAAAGATTTTTTCATAATAATAAATTAAATACATGTATCTTGAAGATACTCAAAAACTTCTATGGGATTGAGTATTTTTTTGGTTCGATTAGATGGATTACTAACAACCTGACAGTCTAGGTATACACTATCATTACCCAATATTCTATCATGTAATGCGTAATTTGGATTGGTATTATCAATATCACATGTCAAATACACAACTTTTCCAGGATTTTGTCTAGTCATCATAAGATTATGAAACGATGATCCAATACATCCAGTTAAGTATTGGGCATTTTCAATGTATCCAATTTGCTCTCTAGGTGATAAGTGAGCACAGTGTACTATTTTCCAACCAGCAGTAGATAATAATTCCTCTAGCTCTGGTTCACCTTCAGTCCATCTACGATGTTTTGGTTGAGTGGTCCTTGATAGATATACTCTCTTGTTTGGGAGAAAATCCCTTCCATATATATCTCCAATTTTTTGGCAAACTTTAATATGTTCTGGAAATATATTCCATAGATTTACCATGGTTGGAACAGGAACATATAAAGTCTCACAGTTAACTGCATTGGAAATATGTATGTACTTATGTTGGGGGTAGAGCTTTTTAATTCTAGAAATATCCCCACAATGGTATACATCTATTGGATCTATATCAAGATGACCAGATCTAGCAACGGTTTCTGTGAGGTAATGTCCCCAATGTGATGAGTTGGAATAACCAAAATAATACGCACGTTCACTAGTATGAGTCACCTTAACTGAAGGTGATGGCTTACCTGATACCGGTCTATTAGCCCCTCTAATGTGTATAGACTCTTCAATAATTTTACCATCACTACTAACACACCCATTTTTAGTGATAGTAGCATCGGTATAAACATTCAAAGTGGGGCTCTGATTGAGTGTCCTCAAAGCCCCAACATCCCACACATCAAATAAATCTGATTCGTAGAATTCTTTCATATTATTTTTTGAATACCATACCAGATAGCTTAAAGAATTGATTTTTTTCCTTGCCTTGATTACATCTGTTTAGAGATTTCTCTCTTGCTATTTTGGTGATTTCTGGGAGAAATTCAAAACCATACTTAGCAAATACATCAACCCAATACTGCTCTGTTCTACAGTTTACATGATGGTGACCAGGTGTTCCTGGAGGAGCTGCGGTTACTACCGCATACTTACATCTAGCGATTAGGCTCATATAGTTATCTTGATACTCCTCCTCAACATGCTCAAGGAATTCAACTGAATATGCTAGATCAAATGAAGTATCTTCTGGATCAAACTCAATGGGACCTTGAGAAAAGTCATGAAGAATATATTCTTCAGTTTTGGGGAGTCTGATCCAATCACCATCGAAGCCATAGTACTCATAACCAAACTTCTCACCATAAGTTTTTGATGCTTTTCCATCACCACAACCCAAGTCAATCATAGACTCAATGTCTGTGAATGTTGAATTGATATACTCCATTAGCGCAACGTCAATATTACCTCTTACTTGTCCGCCTAGATGCTCTGGTAAGTTATCCATAGTTTCTCCTGCTTGAATTTCTGCTTTTTGTAAATGAAATTTGTTGTTTAGTTTTTGGGGTCCATATAAGTGTGCAATCTTCGCACTTGGTTGGAAGGAGTTATAATCCTGATCCATTACTGTATGGGGCACACCATATTTTAGCACACAATAATTAAGTTCGGACTGATCACCATAGGGAAATTCATGGAATCTTTCTTTATATTTAATAAGATCTCTGAGTGCTAATAGACTGGATTTATGAAAAAGAATAACACCAGCATTGAAGTATGAACGTCTGATCTTATCCATCCCACACTCACCCATAATTTTGGTCTCTGTGTATGGGATTGCTGGGTTCATATCCCTAACAACTCTCATATTTTCTTGAGGATATAGCTCAAAGATATTGGGACAATCGTCATACACAAACGCATCACAGTCTAGATAAAGAATATTATCATATTCATTAGCCCATTTTTCTTCAACAACTAATCTAAATCTCTCTTGAGTGGGATTAAAAAAGTCAATGTAAGGAGAGTCAAATAAAATATACTCAGCACCACATCTTTCAGCATAACGCTTGGCAAGGATTTGTGAGTGCTGATATAGATCTCGGTTTAACGTCTTTGCAGAAAGCATTGAACCTCTAGTACCGTCATCAACAAACCTCTCGTGTCCAGTAATTAATGACCTATCAAAGAATACTTGAACAATGAGATTTTTCATTTTCTAAACACCACAATAATGTCATCATATCTATGCTTGATAGATCTTAAGTCATAAAACTCAACTTCCTTTTCACCCCCAAGCTCCTTATACTTATCTTCTAGCATAGCAATGTACTCATACTTCTGAATATCTTCAATAAGAAGTACTCCTCCATCATTTAATTTTGAAAGATAAAACTCAAGACACTTAATTTGAGATTCTACAGTGTGGGGACCATCATCAATGATGATATCAAAAGATGGCAATGACTCTACAACCTTTTCCGTATAGGCATCACCAAAAGTAACTATGATTCTTTCTGATAGGACATCTTTAAATTTTTTAGATTTGTTGTTATCAACTCCATAAATTTTTGATTTTGGGAAAGCGTGTTCCCAAAGTCTTAATGAATCCCCTTCTCTAGTTCCAATCTCTAATACGTTAAGTTCTCCATCTCGGTAAGGCTCAAAAAAGTCTTGATAGAAATGCTCAATGTAAGAATGCGCAGTATGTTTATCAGTTTTATTTAGACTAAACTCTCTAATTAATTCAATAAGTTTTTTCATGTTAGAACCATCCGTTTTCATAATCTGTTGCGTATAAATCTTTAATCTTTGAAACTTGATCCTGAGTAAGGTCAGGCTTCTTTTTTTGTTTTCTTGTGTGAAGATTGGGTAGCTCACACCCAAGCTTCTCGGATAAGAAGGCTCTAATAGAAGTACTAACTTCACTAGTATCAAATACAATATCATAGTATGACTTGTCATTACCTAGATAATGTGACTGCGGGAGGAAGTGATTCTCCATATAGTATCCAGGATTAATACCGTCAAGTCTGCCCTGCTTTAGACAGTTTGGATCATCTAGAATATCATCAATACTAAGATTGGCGCATTTTTCTCGTAAAATTTTATCCGTATAGCAACTTAAGAAACGACTTACTGGATCTCTCTTAACACAAACTTTAATAGGCGAATTAACTTCCTTAAAGCCCTTATAATAATAACCCATATTGGTTATTAATTGCTGACCAATACCATTCTGTACTGAATATTCATTTTTATCCAGAGTCTGAATTTCTAAAGTCTCTGTCTGCGAGTATACGATCCATGAACGAATAGTTGTTCCACCAGTTTTGGGTGAGATATAAAAAGCAAAATCTCTTCCCTTGTAGATTCCCATAATTAAAGTTGCTCCAAAATTTCTCCAAGCATATCCAAATGCCCATCATTAACAAAATGACTATTACCAATATATAGTCCTCTATCCTGGAGGATATCTGCATTGGGACAATGTGCTTTGTATCCACTTAAGAATGGTTGCTTGAGTAAATTACCACCAACTACTGGGCGATACTCAACTAGATATTCATCCAAGAGTTCTTGTAGTTTGATGTGAGTTTTCTTATCCCTTGAAATTAGTGGGAAGCAGAAGCTACTCATTCTATAGTTCCAAGTGGGTAAGTGGAACTTATCTTCATGGTCCATCAATAGGTCAATGAATGTCCGGTAATTCTCATTACGCTTGATGATCATATTATCAAGGCGGCGTAGCTGAGACTGTCCTAGAACTGCTCCAATCTCATTATTACGGAAGTTATATCCATCAGTCATAAAGAGAAACTGTGGATTGATCTCTGGGTACATCTTTGCATAGTCTTTGGCGTGAATAGATTCACGTGATAGACCGTGTGAGCGCTTCATACGCATTAGATCATATAGCTCCGTATTGTTAGTTGAAACCATACCACCCTCCACGGTAGTCATATGGTGACCGAAGTAGAAGCTGAATGTTCCACCAACATCATAGGTACCAGCCATAGTACCGCCTTCAATAACGGCTCCATGACTCTCACATACATCTTCTAATATGTCTACATCAGGGAAGATCTTATGGAAGTCTTCTACCTGTGCGGGGAATCCTAATAGGTGAGTGACAAAAATTGCTCGTATATCTTTATTATCATTAGCAATAGTCTTTAGGGCACCCAGATCAAAACTATAATCTTTTAGATTGATGTCACAGAATACTGGTGTTAAGTTGTTCTGAAGAATGGGGGCAATGTTAGTGACCCAAGTACAGGCAGGTACGATGACCTTCGAACCATCAGGGATGTCATTCAAATCTTTCCAAGCAGATACCAACAAACTGTTGGCAGTACTACCACTACTAACAAAAAGAGAATGTTTAACTCCAAGCCAGTCACTCCAATGCTCCTCAAATTTACGTACTTGTGGTCCTTGTGTTAATCGACTGGTGGTTAGAACAAACCGTGCCATCCTCATACGATCCCGTAAGGTAATCGTATCGTCCATAAGTTTCCAATTGTAATCAAACATTCTTCAAATACCAACGATAAGTTTGCTGTAGACCATCCTTAAAACTGGTCTTAGGTCTCCATCCTAACTCATTAGCTACAGTGCTGTCAAGCAGTTTGCGAGGATTACCATTAGGCTTTTCAGTATCCCATAAGATTTTGCCGGTAAAACCAACAACCTCTGCGATGCTTTCTGCTAGCTGTTTAATAGTAATGTCTTCACCTGTACCAACATTGACGTGTCCGTAATCACTATAGTTATCCATAAAGAATGTACAGGCTTCTCCAAGGTCTTCAGCGAAGAGAAACTCTCTCATAGGTGTTCCGTCACCCCAGCAGGTAACAGTGTCTTCACCAGCCACCTTGGCGTTGTGGAAGCGGTTCATCAATGATGCGAGGACGTGACCTGATCCCTCGTGGAAATTGTCTCCAGGACCATATAGATTAGGAGGCATAATAGAGATAGCATCAAATCCGTATTGCTCCCTGTAGAAGTCACACTGTTTGATTCCTGCGATCTTTGCGATGGAGTAGGCGTCGTTAGTAGGCTCAAGAGCCCCCGTAAGGAGTTCATTTTCTTTTAGTGGGTGTTGGCGTCCGGCTGGATAGATGCAAGATGTTCCTAGGAATAGGAGCTTCTTAACACCTGAATAGTATGAAGAGTCAATTACATTACACTGCATCATTAGATTGTCATGTAAGAACTCTGCTTTGCGAGTTTTGTTAGCCATAATACCACCGACTAGGGCAGCAGCTAGGATTACATAATCAACTTTATTGGCTTTGAACCAGGCACGAACATCAGCTTGTTCGCGCAAATCTAGGTCTCTGCTACGGGGTAGGAGTAGCTTATGTCTTTTGTTTATAAACTGTCTGGTGATTGCTCCCCCCGCTAATCCACCAGAACCAAAAATAGCAATCGTAGAATTATTGTCCATTAAGTACCATCTCTTCAACTAGTCCATCAAATGTAAATTTAGGCTCCCATCCCAAAACTGTTTTTGCTTTGGTTGGATCACCGAGAAGAGTTTCCACTTCTGCTGGTCTGAAATATTTAGGATTGACTTTCACAACTGTTCTACTAGTATTGAGACAGAATCCAAACTCATCAAGACCTTCACCCCTCCATTCAATATTGAACCCAAAGTAGGGGGCAGCAGCATCTACGAATTGCTTGACTGAATACTGTTCACCAGTTGCGATAACATAGTCATCAGGCTTCTCCTGTTGGAGCATCAACCACATAGCTTCTACATAGTCTTTGGCGTGTCCCCAGTCTCGTCTTGCGTTGAGGTTTCCAAGTTGGAGATCACTTTGGAGTCCCACACTAATTCTGGACAAGGCTCGGACGATCTTGCGAGTGACGAACGTCTCTCCTCGGCGGCTGCTCTCGTGGTTGAATAGTATTCCGCTAGAAGCATGTAGGTCATAGCTCTCTCTGTAATTCTTAATGATCCAGTACCCATACAGTTTAGCAACTCCGTAAGGAGAACGTGGATACATTGGAGTGGTTTCTGTCTGCGGTGTCTCCTGCACTAGCCCATAAAGCTCACTGGTGCTCGCCTGATAGATTCGTACTGAATCCTCCATACCAAGCAAACGAACGGCTTCTAGGACACGTAGAGTACCTAGTGCATCGGTATTGGCTGTATACTCTGGCTGATCAAAGGAAACCTTGACGTGACTTTGTGCCCCTAAGTTATAAATCTCTTCTGGGTTGACTTCCTTAATGATCCTAACAATACCTAGAGCATCTGTTAGGTCTCCATAGTGGAGAGTGATGCGGTCAAAAATATGGTCAATTCTGTGGGTGTTAATTAGAGAGGAGCGACGGACAATACCGTGAACTTCATAGCCTTTTTGAAGGAGAAGTTCAGCTAGGTATGACCCATCCTGCCCTGTGATACCCGTAATAAGTGCTACTTTCATTACAAATGGAATACTTAAAATACATTATAGCATAAAAAAACCCCTTTCCGAGGGGGGTCATCAAAAACTGATAGGGTGTATTATATGCTCGCCATACGATCTTTAAATGGAATCGCAAAACCATGCGATGAAATCATCCGCACCACTTTTTTTATTTAATTAACATTGAGGATAATACCCAATAAAACTAAACCAGTAAAGACAAATCCAACAGAGAAATTAAACAATCTTTCAAATCTATCCAGTCTATGTAAAAGAACCAGATTGTATTCGTATGTTAGTTCATCTGTAAGTATGTTTGTCAATTTATCCCAATCCATTAGAATTTCTTCGGCTGGTATAAGACTATATGAGGCTGTTAGTTTTCTTTTGTTGGGTTCTATCATAATATAATAATTAAAGGAAAAAAAAGAAACCTTTGCATACGACGCGCCAGCCAGCATATTTAATGTGCATCCGACAAGCACAAGAACTATGAAGTTATAACTTGAATTAGTTTAGTAACATCCATAGAACCAAAGACCAACTCCAAAGCAACTACATCCCATAAGGCTAAACCTATGGCAAAGGGAAGAATGAGCGCACCACCAATAATTTTGATAATCAATGCGGGTTCTGTACTTCCCCAGAGTAGTGTGAAGTGTCCTATTACAAGTAATGTATTTCCAATGTAGCGTAAAAAAGATGTAGCTTTCATTGTAGATACCATAAAAGGACTCGGTTAGGTCTCTTTTATAGTCTTACCGAGACTCATTATATGGACTAACTACCACATCCCTCACATATGCGGGATCTCCGCATAACCATTTAGCATACTCTATGTCTTCCATAGCAATACCACACTGCATTTGGTTGTCAAAGAGATACTCATCATTCCAACGCTTCGTATAAAAATCTTGTTTTTGAAGACGATAGTCAGGCTTACCGTTTAGTTCGATAATACCAGCTTCAACAAATCTGTAACCTTCACGTACTAGTAATGTTTTCATTAGATAGCACCTGCGGTTAAATCTTCTTGAATGCATTCTAAAATAATTTGATAGTCTTCAACGGAGTCACCTGTAAAGCGAACTCCTTCATCTTCATAAAAGCGTTTTACTTTCTTATATAGCTTTGGTTGAGAGTAGTCTAACTCAATGGTTCGACTAACAGCGTCTTGGAAAATTCCGATGGACTTACGGAATTTTGATCTGAGTTGGCTCATATCCTTGGTTGATTACCTTTAAATTATAGCAGGTTATTGGGGGTTTGTGAAGGGGGTGTGCCAGTTTATGAAGCGTTTAAATTATGCTAATCGCTTCACATAATTAAAACTTAATTAAGCGGGTCATCAAAGTGTGGGTCTTCACCATACTCTTCTTTGAAACGTGCTCTCTGGTCTTCCATACGGTCGCGCTTCGCATCAAAAGCAACTTTAAGGTCTCCCTCACGGACTTCCCAAGTATCACCACTCTCATCTCCACGTAGTGGGTTGATACACTGAGAGTCACCTAGTTTATTACAGACAAGACCGGCAAGGTCTGCTTCACTTCCTTTGTTGCCAGTATGCCAAATATGCTGACCGTTGATCCAGGTAGCACCGCATTTGCCGCACTCCTTACGTTCCATCTTCAGGTCGCTAAATTCACGTTCTTCCATTTAATTAGTAATAATGGTGTAGATATTATATAGTCTATCATAAAAAATGTATGTATCTATTCATACTCCATATATCTTAACTCAACACGATATGATTTCTCAAGGTGTTGAATTCTGCCACGAAGTGTAATAGTTTCAGCTCCATCATAATTATCTGGGATAGTCTCCCACTCTTCAGTTTCTAATTCCCAATAACTCATAATCTTTCAGTCATTAAAATACCATCCAGATGATCATACTCATGAAGTAAAACACGCGCATCCATTTTGTTGAGACACCAATATTTAAATTTACCTTCACTTGTTTGAAACTTTACTCGCACTTGTTCAGGTCTATTAATCCACATAAATTTTTTGGGGATACTTAAACATCCTTCCTCACTCGTTTTCCTGTCTTCGGAAGTCCAACTAATCCTAGGATTAATCATCTCCTGTATTTGACCGGTGCTCAATCGCATAACGATGAGACGGATGTTATGACCGACTTGTGGTGCTGCTAATCCAATACCACCCCACTCAACCATCTTCACTTTCATTCTTTCAGAAAGGTCAATGATGTCTTTGGTTATATCTTTAATTGGGATTGATTGTTCAGTAAGGCAAGATTCACCTACAATTTTAAGATCCAAACCCATTCCTTTCTTCTCGTAAAAATTCTTGTTTTGATTCTGTTAGTGAGCGAAGTTGTGTTTTCATAAAACGAATCTCTTCCTCACTATAAAGCTCTGGATTAGAGATTGCTTCTTTAAGATTTCTTAAGATTTGATCGTAACGTGACATAATAATTAATCGCTATTTTTTATTCCAAGGTGATCTTAGTCTCATTTCTCCACCCAAAGGAGTTTTTCCTTCAGGTGTTTCTGTGAATACTGGAGGTTGAGGTTCATCTAATTCTACCATACTATTGTATTCATCAATAGCCTTATCAATCTCCCTGTTAATTCTTCCTGACAAAAGTTCTGGAACAGCCAGGATTAAAGTATTGATAAGTTTAATTTTATACTTCTTTCCTATCTCATCAATAATAGCCCAGAGATTTTTCTTATCAGCTTTAGTATAATGAGACAATAAATTAACTGCCAGACTCAAAAAGATGGCAGTTACGTATAGATTAAATGTTTTTACTGGACGGACGCCAAAGTAAAATTCAACCGCATACTCAGTTTTCATAAAAAAATATAATTTTTTATTATTTATGAGATCGGCACCTCAATGCTAGTAAGTCTAGCAGCATATTGTAGAGCGTAATTAGTACGATTACCGTGTATACCCCAGCCAAGCCAGTAATATGCCTTTCCCATATAGAAGCCAATGCTTTGACCCCCGGTTTTAAAGGAGGGCTCGACCCCCCTCCACTGTCTTTCAGTAAAGAGGAATGAAACTTGAGCTTCAGTTGTTGATGGGTCAAGCCCAATTCGGGCGGCGTGTCTTCCAAGACCATGGTATCTATCGGAACTGGTCCATTGAATGAGCCCATAGCCACCACTGCGGCAGCCCCAATAAGATACCCTAGCCCCCCCTTCGCAAATGTTCGCATTGAATTTTGACTCTTGTTTAATGTTACCCATAACTGTAGCTATGGCATTTCGATCTTCAATTCCACGTTCTTGTAATGCGGTAAGAACTTTCTTTTCTGTGAAAGAAGCTGTGGGTAATGCCCACTGTGTTTCCATCTCAACGACAGGCTTTTCTGGAACAGATGGCTTTTCTTGATCAATTGTTAAAGTGGTATCAATTGGTATTGCTTGAGACAATTGAGAAGTTAGCAAAGTCATTGCTGTTACAGCAAAGGATGTAATAAGTTTCAAATTAATTAATAGAATTCAACATAGGTTTGAGGCTATATCGCCTCTACCTCACACGTGCTCAAAAATTAAGAGCACATAAATAGTAGCATAGACAAAGACTAAAGTCAATACTGTACCACTCACATAACTGTCTACTATGTTAGTTTCCTATAAGGATATAAAAAACTTAGACGATTGTATAAGGTATTTAGAAAACAAAATTAAGTCCTATCAAACTCATAAAAGTTGTCCCCTTCAAGACCCCAAATTTGTTGACCAGATTTTAAATCAAATCCCTGATCTTTGACATGGTAATAGTTTTCACCTAGATAAGCTTCGTTAATATAGCGCATACCACGGTGAATAAAATTAGATTTAGTCACAAAACACCCATTCTGTACAAAGAACTCAATGTCATGAATAGGATTTTTTAGTACTACACGTCCATCGTTGTCATGGATAGTTGCTTCAAAATACCTGTATGGATTTCTTTGTCTCCTATACCTGTAAGAACACAGGTATCTATCAACATCAAATTCATGAATAACATGAACATATGCTTGCCCCTGTGGATTGCTGTAAGCTTGGCGTTCGTTGTTCCAGAAGCCCTGGAACCTTTCCATAAAATAAGGTAATAACATACTAAGAATTCCAAAGATCACCTTCGGCAATACGGCGTCGAGACAAACCTGCCTCTACGCTAGTGCCTGGGTTACGATATAAGTATAATGCATCTGGGACTTTTGACCACTCTTTCTCCCTCAAAACACGACTGATTGTGTTGAAATTGGGACTTCCGTAGAAGTTCGCACCTAAATTATATGCGAAACTAAGTAAAGCACCGTGCTGATTATCATTCATAATATCCCAATAAGGGATAGTTTTTTCTAATGTCGCAAGATAATTGTACTTTAGTTGTTGATTCAATAATATCTCTGCCTTCTCGCGAGTGATCTTATCACCCAACTCAAAAGGAGACCCATCAATATCCTTGGTAGATCCATAACCTATAGTGTATGGTAGACCACCTGATAGAGGATCTGGGTAGGCGTGGATCATTCCATCCCCAGCTAGTTGATGTAATCCCTCAAACTCTTTAATAAGCTCCACGCCAGCCTGTGGGAGCTTACCTAGCCCACTCTGTTTCTTCTCTACAGAAGCATAAAAGATACGACCCCAACCAGTGCTAGGACCATCAACAGTCCACCTAGCCTCTAGTACGTGCCTCTCATAGATGGCAGAGCGTCCGTTGTATACAGAACTAGTGTAGCCATCGTAAAGGTCTCCATATGGGTCGTGAACGATGTACTGACCCTTTGCGTTTTTTCCTATCAGAACGATCATATGACCGCCTCTAGGTGCTGATAGGGTGCCTCTATGAAGAATGCCTAGCACAACAGGTCTTTTTTCTTCTAACTCCTTATCTAGATCATCAAAGGATAGATTGTATTTGAATTCAGAATCAACCCCATAGTCTTTTAATACTTTGGTTTGTACTGAGTGATCTGTTGTATCTCCAACAGCAAATACCTTACGGATATAATCATCATCACCTTTGGGACCCAGTAGAGTACCTGGGCGAAAATACTCCAGAGTCATAGCACAGCAAGATGAGTTACACGTTCTATCTGGTTCAGTGTAGTTATCTGTCTGTGGATAATAAGGAACAGGTAGAAGCAAGTCAGCAGGCTCTGGTTTTGGCTCTGGCTTATTGCGATATGTTTCTACCCATTCAGCATAATCTTCAAGTAGTTCTGGTGCTACCTTTTCCAAAGCAGCTTCCAGTTCAGCAACAGCTTCTCTATGGTGAGAAAGCTTATCGTCATAATACTTAAAGAAATTTGCTAGTTCTATTTTCATAATATATCCGAGACGGTTTATTTATACTGCCCACGTGACGATAGCATATCTAATACCACTTGTTATCTCCTCAATTTTATGAGGGAACATAAAATTAGCTGGAAATATACAAATATCACCCATATTCAAATGAGTAATGTACTTATCATAACAGTGACGTAAGGCTCCACCTTCATAGTCTTCATTCAATTGAATGATAATAGTAACTTCCCTATTACATTCTACGAACTGATCGGTATGGTAGTCATATTTTCCTCCAGGAGTATACCTTAGACAATTATATCCTTCATCCTGACTGACCTTAAACTCGTCAAACTCCCTACAAAATTCTACAAGCGCTTTCCTAACATACTTATTGATTGTTGGATCAATAGAATCATCTTGAGTTAAACCTAAATCATCACATAATCTACCATAATCTTCACACGTTTTACCATCACGAACTTGAGCCTTTTGCCATCTGCTTAAGTATTCATCACTAGTTATAACATCCACAAGTTCACTACAAACTTTACGTGGAACCATACCCCTATAAACTTTAATATAGTCACTCAAACTACCAGTTTTGTTGTGAAATTCACTTTCACATTTTCCGCCTAGGAAAACATAATGGTGAAATGTTTGAATATACTCTTTCCCACAGTACTCCTCTCTCCAATGAACAGCATTGGGTCCGTCATATATAACTGCGTCACCTGGCTCTAGGTCAATTGATACGTCTTCCCCATCTTTATTTTTGATATAAAATTTAGATTCAGCATCTCCCTCTAGGTGGATGCTTACAGATACTTCACAGGCATTTCTATCAGTATGCTTCACCAACTCAGATTTATTCTGATAAATTCTACTGTAAGTATATGTTGGTAATAATTTTCCACCACCAATACAATCATTTAAGAACGCAACTTTTTCGGAAGCAATGGCAGACATTTCAGTAAAATTATAGTACCCACGTCTATTAGGTTGAGCTTCATCAACCCCCTCCTTACTATTCCTGATAGAATCAGCTAGCTGAAGTGCTGTTTCACGTGGTAAGTATCCTCTAACAATTTTATAGGTGTCACCAATAACTTCTTGTAATTTTGACATTAATCTTCCCAGTAGTGCTTTTTAAAATAGCGTCCAAGTATATTATCATTATAGTACATTGGGCTTCCATTGTCCATCTTTTCTCGTAAGACATTGTACTTGAAGAGTGCTTCTGTCTCCGCATAGTTTGTCTTACCAACGGTCTTATGTAAAGACAATATTTTTCTGCTGAAGTTCTCTTTACCAAACTCTTTTGCATCAAACTTTAACTGTTCGTTAGAACCATAATATTTCTTCCAATCACTTTCAGAAGTTACTCTACGCTTACCACCTTTAGGCTTTCTCTTCTGAACGAAGTACTTTCTACCCACATACTTTCTACCAGTGAGCTTATTCTCAATAAGGTATAAGAACCCATAATAATCTTTTATCTTTTTAGAAGTAAAAGGTTTCCCTCTATACATCCACGGGTTCTCATAATCTACCATTAAAGTGGTTTATAGCTTCTTTATATATTCTCTTCTAAAACCTCTTCCCAATAGCTTGGTTGATGACCAACAGTAGCTAGTTGAACCTGATAATAAACAAAAACTTCTTCCCAAGTTTCAACTACTGTGCTTTTTATTGGTGAATGCCATATTCTATAAGCCATATTATTGAGACCTATTATCATTTATTTAGTACTTAGAGTGACTTATCACCCTTGACAAGGCTGATTCTACACAAAAAAAGACCCCCTGTCAAGTAGGAGGTCTTAATTCACTTATTCAATCTGTTCCACTCAGCTTCTGTTTTACAGTAGCCAGAGTGCTGTATCGTATGTAATGTTTGGATAAGAGTGATGGGGAGTATAAGGACTCCAACCATTATCCAAAGTTCAAAGGGAAGTTTCATTCAGTAGCGTCGGTGTCAGATAGTAAGTAGTCAGCAATAGTATCCAAGTCAGCTGCCGCAATAGACATCTTGGCTTGAACCCATGCTGGCAACTGTAGCATCTTGTCGCCACCAATGTAAGTCTTTATGCGCAAACAAGCATTCTCTGCGGTCGCTATCTGGCGCAACACCATATATCCTTCTGGGTCAGCCTCTAATCCCTGTGCGATGGCTTTAGCTGCCTCTGAGAGGGGCTGAGTGCCCTCTAAGGCATCTAGAATACCAGCAGCGGACTCTACGGTCATTCCTCGTAGGATTAGGTCAATCTCACCGATTGTAGATGCGTGACCCGAACCAAGTAAGTGCTCTGCGATGTCAACATACATGTCGGCAGATTCTTCATTCTGCTCAGCAATAACTGAACCTTGTAGTGCCAATTCAATAAGTTCTTCCCTAGACATTATTTTAAGTAATACTTCATAAAAGTATTTAGACAATAAAAAAGCTCCCCTATTAAGGGAGCTCGTACATGGTGAACGCAATAGTCTGTCTATATGCTTTAGCTAAAGAATTAGGGGCGGACCCTCGATGGTCTCTATGTGCTGCACATAAACACCCATGGTTAGGGATAAAGGGAACATAGTGATAGTCACTTTCTGTGGCATATACAAATTCTCCTCCCCATAGTGAATCCCAGCTGGTATTAAGAAAAATGACAAACGTCCAACACCCCTCCACTCCATCTTGATGAAATGTATTTTCCATATTAGGATATTGTATATTTGTATTGATGCGGACTAGAGATAGTTTTCTTTTTAATATTTTTTCCGACATTAATTTTATATTACTGCCAATACGAATAAATGTTAGGTTATCTCCTAGCAAATCATCGTTATATGTAATATTAATATTTTTATAATGATGTGGTTTTGATATCGCTAGTCTTGGCAATATATTAGATGAATCAATTGAATTATTTTTAGTAACTATATTATTGTATCTGAAATTAAATTCATCACTTATAAGGCTAAAATCATTTCCAGATAATACATCTTTAATTTTATATAAAGATGTACTCACTTCTTCAAACTTCATAAAGTAAATCCAGAGAACTGATCTTCTTTCATATCCTGCTTTAAACCCCCAACAATATATGAGGTAATTTCTGTTTCTTGGGGAGCAACCTGGACACTCTTGGAGTTTAGCCAGTGCTCCGTCCAAGGTAGTGGGTTGTTCTTGGCTGGCACATCAAAGATAGGATCTAAACCAATAGCTTTCATACGGCGATTAGCCACCCACTCAACGTAGTTAGACAGTAACTTTTCATTAAGACCGATCATAGACCCATCTTTGAATAGATACTCTGCCCATTCTTTTTCTTGCTGAACAGCAGCACGGAATGTGTTGATGACCCACTCCTTTTCTTCTTTGGCAATATCAACCATCTCAGGATCATCACCTCTCTCCCAGTTTTTTAGGATATTCTGGGTGATTACTAGGTGTTGTGACTCATCACGTGCAATTAAACTAATGATTTTAGCAGAACCTTCCATCTGCTTTAGCTCACCGAAGGCAAAACTACAAGCAAATGATACGTAGAAACGAATGCCTTCTAGGATATTGACGTTAGCAACAGCACGATAGAGCTTACGCTTAAGCTCACGGCGCTCTTCCTGGGCAGTAGACACGTCTTCCTGTGCCTGCTCATAGACCTTACGGCTGTCATAGTCGTGAGCAGCATTGATAAACTCATTGTAGGCTGCTGTGACGGCAGTAGCACGTTCTAGGATACGATCATCCTTAAGGATAGTATCAAATACTTCAGAAGGATCTGAATAGATGTTCTTAATAATATATGTGTAGGAACGTGAATGGATCATCTCCATAAACTCCCACGCTTTCATACAACCTTCTAGTTCAGGTAGGGAGCAGTATGGGGCAAAAGCCATACTAGGACCACGCCCTTGTACTGAGTCTAGGAGGATTTGATATTTTAGATTACTAGTAAATATATGCTTCTGCTCTGGGCGCAACTTATGATAATCGGAACGATCTTTCTGAAGAGAGACTTCTTCTGGCTTCCAAAAGAATCCTAACTGTTGTTGTGTTAGCTTTTCAAAAATAGGATACTTATAAGAATCATACCTCTGAACTCCTAATGGTTGTCCAAAGAACATTGGCTGTTTTTTAGTGTCAACTTCGTTAGAATTAAAAACAGTCATTCCTTCGATACTTTGCGTGGTCATAAGTTCCTACGAGATTTTTTTATTATAACAGAAAATGGGAATAGTGTCTATGACCCCATTCCCTTAATTATATATTATATTAGATGGCGCAGCTGTCACAAGATTCATCGTCAGCTGATTCTAGTTTAGCTAGAAGATCACCCATTGTTTCTTCCTTAACTTCCTCTTCACCATCACTTGAAGTGTCATATGTGTTCTGATAGTAGCTGGTCTTCCACCCCATTTTGTAAGTGGTGAGCCAGTCTTTGACCATAACAGATACGGGGACTTCTCCATCTGGATAGTTCTCTGGGTTGTATGACCAGTTGCCAGAAATGGCTTGGTCAAAGAACTTCTGCATTACAGCTACGATGTTAATGTAGCCTTCATTACTCTTCATATCCCACAATAAAGTGTAATGTTGCTTAAGAGTTTGGAAGGAAGGAACAATCTGCTTGAGAGGTCCTTTCTTACTCCTCTTGGTGGAGATGTATCCACGGGGTGGTTCTATACCATTAGTTGCGTTACAGACCACAGAGGAGCTTTCAGAAGGCATCTGTGCGCTTAGAGTGGAGTTGCGTACCCCATACTTGAGACAGTCGGCTCGTAGAGCTTCCCAGTCTAGTGAGAGATTGTTGGGAATAATATCATCAACATCACTCTTGTATGTGTCAATGGGAAGAATACCGTGATGATACTTGGTGCGATCAGACCAACCACAAGCACCTTTCTCTTTGGCGAGATTAGTTGTAGCTTTGATGAGGTAGTACTGGAAGTGCTCTGTAAGATCGTGGACTAGCTGTAGTGCCTCTGTATCGGCGTAGTTGACGTGGTGCTTGGCTAGGTAGTGTGCTAGTCCAATATAACCAATGCCAAGACTACGGCGGTTCTTAGTGGCAATCTCTGCGGCTTTGATTGGATACCCCTGGAAATCAATGAGTTCATCAAGTCCACGGACTGCTAGATCACATAGCTCTTCCATCTCTTCAAGGTTACGTAGCTTACCTACGTTGACTGCTGAAAGAATACAGAGAGCAATCTCACCTTCACTGTCATCAATATGGGTAAGTGGTTTGGTTGGAAGTGTAATCTCTTGGCAGAGGTTAGACATCTCAACCTTATCAATGAATGATGAATGACTATTACAGTGGTCAAGGTTCATAATATAGATACGACCTGTCTCTGCCCTCTCTTTGAGTAGGTCTAGGATAAGATCCTGTGCCTTTAATGTAGTTTTTGGAGTCATATCATTGAGCTCATACATCCTGTATAGAGTATCAAAGTCTTCTGTACCAAAGGCTTCATACAAACCAGGAACATCGTGAGGGGAGAATAGTGTGATGTCTCCATTCTGAATAAACCTTTCATAGAAGATTTTACTCATTTGGATTGAGTAATCTAGCTTGCGGACTCTATTGTCTTCGGTACCTTTGTTATTCTTTAGAACGATAAGGTCTTTAATTTCTTGGTGCCAGATGGGAAAGTGAACAGTAGCAGAGCCGCCACGAATACCATTTTGAGTACAGCAGCGGACAGTAGATTCAAACTTTTTAAGGAATGGAATTAACCCGGTATGGCTGACCTCGCCACCACGGATCGTACTGTTGAGTCCACGGATTCTGCCAGCGTTGATCCCGATTCCAGCTCTTTGCGCAACGTATCTGCCAATAGCCATATCAGAGCTAAAGATAGAATCGAGACTGTCGTCGGAATCAATAAGAACGCAGCTAGCGTACTGCCTAAGGGGCGTTCTAACACCTGCCATAA
>Ga0181397_1000052_pt1 | contig 38349 bp, 48 predicted proteins | sample 20SPOviralmetaG_FD_130126 | JGI IMG/M metagenome (GOLD analysis project Ga0181397, IMG submission 130126) | Marine viral communities from the oligotrophic San Pedro Time Series (SPOT) site, San Pedro Channel, CA, USA - 20 SPOT_SRF_2011-02-23 | ecosystem: Environmental > Aquatic > Marine > Strait...
ACAACTTTAGATGTCAAGACTACAGGCACAACAGCCGAAACAGTTGCACAGTTTGGTAATAATAATATTATTGGTGGGTTGCAAGTACAGACTAATGGTAACTTAGAATGGGGCTTTAATGCTTTAAATTCAAGAAACCTAACCTTTAGCACTAATCAAACTGAACGCCTCCGTATAGACTCATCAGGTCGTGTAGGTATAGGTAAAAATAATCCTTCTACTGCCCTTGATGTAAGCGGAACTGTTACTGCTACAGCCTTTACAGGTGATGGCTCTAACTTAACTAATTTACCTTCTAGCGGTTTAGCTAATGTAGTAGAAGATACCACACCACAACTAGGTGGTAATTTAGATTGTAATAGTAAAGAAGTAACTGGTGCTACTAAGTATCATGGTAGTGCAGGTTCAAGTTATGCTCCTACCTTTAGCTTTACAGGCAATACTGCTACAGGAATGTATGGACCTGCAAGTAATACTCTAAGCTTCTGTACTGGTACTTCTGAGAGAATACGTATTGATTCTTCGGGTAGAGTTTTAGTTGGTACAACAACGACTGGTACGCATAATTCTAAACTTAGAGTAATCGGAAGAGTCGAAGGGCAAGGGTTTATTGGTTATAGTAATAGCAGTAAATTTTTGCAAGGTGGTAACTATGGTGGAGCATCTATAACAGTAGATGGGTATACATCAAGTTCATCATCTACTATGAAGTTGATATCATTTAGAAATTCAGGTTCTTCCGAAAAAGGCAGTATTTCTATTCTGGGAGATACAACTTCTTATAACGTACAATCTGATGAACGTCTTAAAGAAAACATCCAAGACTCAGGAGATGCGGGTAGTAAGATTGACGCGATTCAAATCAGACAGTTTGACTGGAAAGGAAGTGGAGAGCATCAGGACTTTGGTGTTATTGCCCAAGAGTTACAGGCTGTTGCACCTGAAGCCGTAACTGTAGGTTATACTGAAGATGATATGATGAGTGTTGATTACTCTAAACTAGTACCAACCTTAATTAAAGAAATACAATCATTGCGAACTAGAGTCGCAGAACTGGAGAACAACTAAATGAACTTTACAATATCAACCTTAGAAAGAAACACAGACGATGGTGTGCTAGTAGCCCATTGGCAGGTGAGTAAAGCATCTGGTGATAACACAGCGTACTCGTATGGGACTTGTAGTTTTACTCCAGACTCTACTGCTGAAGGTTACATTGATTATGTTAACCTAACAGAACCCGATGTAATTAGTTGGGTACAAGGTGCATTAGATACAACTGCACTAGAAGCCACTCTTGATGCTGACTTAGCTGAACAAGCATCTCCAACAATCTTAGAAGGGAAACCTTGGTAAGGTAAGGAGGAACATGAATGTCACAAGCAAGAGACTTAGGGGATGCGGCTAACAAAGCTAACTTCCTCGACAATGTAACTTCAGACATCCAAGCACAACTTACACCAGCAGGAACTATAATAACCTTTGGGGGTGCTTCAGCCCCCACTGGTTACCTAGCGTGTCAAGGGCAAGAGGTTCTTATTAGTGCCTACTCTTCTCTTTATGCCGCTATAGGGACTGCTTGGGGTACAGCCTCAACGCCAGCATCACACTTCAAGCTCCCTGACCTCAGAGGAGCCTTCCTGCGCGGTACGGGTTCTCATGGCACAAGCAACATGGCTAACGGTTCCGACTTTGCTGGCCCATCTGTGGGTGACTTTGAGAATGACCAGATGCAAGGGCATGTTCATCAGTACCAAAGAGTTTCAAGTGGGGGTACTGATGTAACAACATCTGGTACTAACACTCGTGCTAACATTTTAATTGATTCAAACTCCCCTTCATCTGATGGAACCAACGGAACCCCAAGAACAGGTGACGAAACCCGCCCATTTAACGCTGGCATTCTCTACTGCATCAAAACTTAACTAATAGGACACTTAACTATGTCAAAAGATTCCTGGTACTTAAACAAGAGTGTCCCTGTAACATTTGTGTTTGCCTTAGCAACTCAAGCCGTAGCACTCGTATGGTTTTTTGCTGAGTTGGACTCAGGTATTACAGCCAACAATAAACAAGTGACACAACATGAAACACGGTTAGCACAACTAGAGAGTCTCGTACAAGGACAGGCGGTTTCTCTAGCAAGAATAGATGCAAACATAAGTCACATAAGAGCTACAGTTGACCGTGTACTAAATGAGGGGTCATCGAGGTAGATGCCTTGGTTACTCTTATTGTTACTATCTGGATTTACCTACGCAGAAAACTTTCAGGAAGGAAGCCTAAATACCTTTAACGGTGGAGGCTCTACAGTTTCTTCCAACAATTCCACAGAAGACAAATCAGTATCCAACACATATAACGGTGCGGGTTCCTCCAGCGAGATGCCAGTAGGTTCAGCTATATCCCCATCTTATATGTCTAATGGTATGGACACATGCCTCAAGGGAACTGGTAATTCGGTACAAACTGTGGGCGTAGGTTTTTCTTCAGGCTCCTACGAAGTAGACCCTAACTGTGATAGACGCAGGGACGCGAAGTTATTATCAGACTTAGGGATGAAAGTAAGTGCTGTAGCCAGGTTATGCCAAAGCATTGACGTATGGAAGGCGATGTTTGTCTCAGGTACGCCATGCCCAGTGTTATCTAACGGCAAACTTGTAGTAGGCAAAAGGGCCTTTTTAGTTATGAAAAGACAGCCTGAAACATACATTCCAGATTACAACAAAGAAACTAAAGATTGGTACAACACCCTATTAAACATTGGAGGAGAAGAAACAGATGAAGAAGATGATATTACCTCTGTTAGTGCTAAGTTCCGTAGCTCAATCAGATGAACTAGATAACCTGATAAACACCTCAAGTGCAATAGTAGACCAGATTACAAGAGGGGTACAACTGGTGGGTGCTGCTACTGAGTATTCACATCAAGGCCAAAGCCTATCAAACGGGACGCTTTCTGGTTCAGCACATATTACCTCAGAGCAACTCCAGGCATACAATGATGCCCTATATGGTATGTCTAACTACTTACCTTATGGTGACATGCAGACTGTCCTAGAAGAAAAAGCCTATGCTGAGTTAGACATGATGGACGAAGCAATCGGTGTCTTCACAGAAGTGGTGGTGGACATGATACAAGTCGTTGAGGTTGCAGAGATGGCTGAGACTGCGGCTACTCCGCAAGAAGAGGCTGATGTAAAAGAGTTTGTTACAAACAATGTTGAAGTGCTAACGATTACTACAGAAGAAGTAGAAACCTATAACCAATCTGTAGATGACATCGAGACCCACGCTAACAACGCTAGTGCATTCCTAGCGGTAGCAGGGAACAAGGAAGCAGTGACTTTCCTAGAGCAAGGCGTAGAAAACGCTAACACAACTGCTGAACAAACAAACATCTTCTATGACGCTAATCAACAGTGGATTGCTATGGGCTACAACACTACAAGAAACCTTACAGCAGTGTACCTCAACGGGCAGAACTTTGGGTTAGACCTATATGTATCTGAGGCTGAAATCTTAGCGGCAGGTAGTGAGTCAGAATACTTCCAGACTAGTCCTCTAAACCACAACTGTTATATGAACCAGATGGACTGTGATATATGAGCCTAGAGAACACTGAATTAAAAATAGGGAAGACCTCATTTAAAGGCGTATGGATAGCCATAGTCTTTGGTATTGGTAGTACAATAGGTGGGGGTGTATGGACAGCTTCAAGTCTGTACTCAAGGCTTGAGGCAGTAGAAGCTAAAAAGATACCTAACATCAAACCTGTTACAGAAAGAGTGACTCTTATTGAGCAACGCTTACAGGACAACGATGTAAGTCAATTAAAGGCTAAATTAGCCACTTTAGGAACACACCTAGAAACTATACTAACCCAGCAGGAAAAGCTCTTAGAACTCAAAACAGAGCTTTCTGAGCTAGATAAACAAATGGAGTCTATGAAAGCCACAGTTAAGCAAGGTGAACTCATTGCTGAAAGCATGGGTGACATAGACACACGGATGAAGAAACTAACTAAAGAGATAGAGGACTTATGGAGCGGTATGGATTACCTCTCTAACCCTCTCAAGTGAGGCAATATGTTACAGCAATTAATCGGCCCCGTTTCGGGATTACTAGACAAATTCATAGAGGATAAAGATAAAAAGAATGCCATTGCATTTGAACTTTCAACTATGGCTGAGAGACATGCACAGGAGCTTGCGAAAGCACAGATTGCTGTTAATCAGAAAGAAGCGGCACATAAGAGCCTCTTTGTTGCGGGCTGGAGACCTGCTGTGGGATGGGTATGTGTTCTGGGCATGGCGAGCAACTTTATGGTTATCCCACTGGCCAACTTTGCGCTTGCTCTGGCTGAATCTACGGTTGTGGTTCCAATCCTTGATTTGACACAGATGATGCCTGTACTTATGGGTATGCTTGGCTTAGGCGCAATGCGTACTATGGAGAAAACCAAAGGCGTTCAAAGGGAGCGATAAGATGAAAAAAGATTCTAAACTAGAAGAACTCCATGAGTTATTGGCAACAATACTATTGGATAAGATAAGAGACCCTGAGTGTAAATCAGCAGAGCTTAATGTAGCCCGTCAGTTCCTCAAGGACAATGACGTTACAGCTATACCTACAGATGAAAATGCTCTAGCACAACTGTTAGAAGACCTCCCATTTGATGCAGAGACAACACACATACAGTAAGGATTCATTATGTCTTTATATAGAAACATGCACATCAGAAAGAAAAAGGGCATCAGTCGCTCAAAGAAAAAAAGCACTATTGACCCTAAAACATACGCAAAGATGAAAGCCAAAAAAGGCGGGTTTAAGAAACGTGGTAAATAAACAGATACTAGACTTTAAGAACTTCCTATACATGGCATGGAAGCACCTTAACCTTCCTAACCCTACCCCAGTACAATATGACATAAGTGATTATCTTCAGAACGCTGAGGAGCGCAGGATAGTTATCGAAGCATTCCGTGGTGTTGGTAAATCATGGATAACATCTGCCTTTGTCTGTCACCAACTGCTGTTAAATCCACAAGAAAACATACTAGTGGTATCAGCTTCAAAGACACGGGCAGATGATTTCTCTACCTTTACCCTGCGCCTCATTCATGAGATGCCTATTCTAGCCCATTTAAGACCCCGTGACGGCCAAAGAATGTCTAAGATATCCTTTGATGTGGCTCCAGCTAAAGCCTCTCACGCGCCTTCTGTGAAGTCCCTAGGGATAACAGGGCAACTTACAGGTTCTAGGGCAGGAATAATCATCGCAGATGACGTAGAGTCAGCTAATAACTCTATGACACAGATGATGAGAGACAAACTAGCAGAGACTATTAAGGAATTTGAGGCGGTATTAAAGCCTGGAGGACGCATTATCTTCCTTGGAACCCCTCAAACAGAGATGTCTATCTACAATTTACTAGATGAAAGAGGCTATAAGACTCGTATATGGCCCGCTAGATACCCTGATGACAGACTTAAGACAGCTATGGGGTACAAATTAGCCCCTATAGTAGCTGATGAGCCTGACGTAGATGGTAAACCTACAGACCCTGATAGGTTCGATAGTGATGACCTACTAGAACGAGAGGCATCCTATGGTAAATCAGGCTTTGCCTTACAGTTCATGCTTGATGTTAGCCTCTCAGATGCCGATAAGTACCCTCTAAAAATAAATGACTTTATGGTTATGTCTGGCCCTAGCAGTTGGACTGAAGTCCCTGTAAGTGTTCAGTGGGCATCAGGAAGAGAACAGATAGAGAATGTTAAGCACTTACCTAATGTAGGACTTAAGGGTGACTATTGGGCAGCACCTATGAATGTTTCTTCAGAGACAGCCCCTTGGGATGGCTCAGTGATGTCTATTGACCCCGCAGGTAGGGGTAAGGATGAGACAGCATACACCGTAGTGAAGATGCTTAAGGGACAACTGTACCTAACAGCAGCAGGTGGCCTTAAGAATGGCTATGCAGATGAAAGCCTTGAGGTTCTCTGTAAGGTAGCTAAGGAACAAAAGGTTAATAAGATAATAGTAGAGAGTAACTTTGGTGACGGTATGTTTACCCAGTTGCTTAAGCCTGTGTTGACTAGAGTACACCCATGTACCATAGAAGAAATAAGACACAACACCAATAAAGAGAAAAGGATGATAGATACCCTAGAGCCTATCCTAAACCAACATAGGCTAGTGGTAGACGATAAGGTAATACAACAGGATTATCAGTCTGAAGTAGACCTTAAGTATAAACTATTCTATCAACTTACCAGGTTGACTAGAGATAGAGGCTCTCTGATACATGATGATAGGCTAGATGCCCTGTCTATAGCCGTAGGCTACTGGGTAGAAACCCTAGATAGAGACATAAAACAAGCTGTCCAAGACCATAAGAAAGAACTTCTTAGTAAAGAGCTAGATAAGTTTATGGAATCCTCTATAGGGAGACCTCCAAAGAGAGATAATTGGCTTAGTCTAAAGCATTGATATTACTACATATATTAATACCCACCATATAAGGTAGGAAGGAAGATATATCCCTATAGATAAAACTATAGATAACCTAAAGATGACTATGGAATAAGATTATTTAGGAGATGATATAAGTAATATATCTATAGATAAAACTATAAGATAACTTAAGGAGTACCCATGGTAGCTAAAGTGACTAACATAAGACCTACAGTAGAAGATGAAATAACTGACTTACTACTTAAATCTGATACCTTTGTAATCATAGGTAAAGCTGAGGGTGACCTAAAGTTGGCTACCAATGCTGACCATAAAGAGGTCTATATGATGCTTGAGGCTCTGAAGGTGGAGCTTCTAGGTAGCTATATGGATGAGCTAATAGGTGAACCTGAGTATCATTAGGTGGGCAAAAGGTTTTACTAGAAAAATCCGAGGGGTCTATCGTATATCATGGCGGTAGAAACACCCCCAACGGGGTAGCCAGTACCCCAAAAAAGCATAGGGGGGAGGGGGAGTGCCACATAAAACGCCACATATAACACCGCCAGTCCTTGCAATTGCTAGGTTCTAATAGGAATAACTATCTGTTACGCATTAAAATAGTACATGACAATCATAAATTGAATAATCATTCATCTTTATGTTTCTTGTGTACTATTTCCGTGTTTTTATCATTTACCCTTTTTTTACGTTTTGTCCCATTCACCGCAAATATCGCCCCTTTTAACTCAAACCATTAACACCTATAGACACTAATAGCATATATTGACGACTCACTAATCAATTATTTATATAGGTATACATATGACTACATTAAATCAATCTCAATCTATCTTGGCTGATTTGCCCGCTTCATTTGTGGCTGAAGTTAAACAAACTTTAGGCGCATTCAGTGAAGCATATATTACATATAATAAAGAGACTGGCGAGTATGACCACACTTGCTGTATAGCATTGTCAGGTAATCCTAATAGAAGCATTGAGCATTTGGGAACTGTACGCTCGCACGAAGTATTAACAGAAGCGGAGCAAATTATTGATTACGTTAAGAACTTTAAGTCCTTCCCATATTATGCGGGCGGTGAAAATGGAAAGCCATTCACATATACAGGCAAAAAAGACTGGCAAGCTCTCAATAGTGATTGGTCTGACGTTATTATGGACAATGACGGCAACCTACAATTTATCAAGTAATTATATCGAGCCACTTCACTGAGGTGGTTCTATTATAATTATTTAACTTAACCAAGAGGCAAACAAAATGATTAAAATATTATTAATAAGCACTGTTAGCTTATGCATATTTGCACTAAACGTATCTGGATTTATTCCAGCTTTATTAGGAGCATAAATAAAATGAATAAAGCCAAAAGAAACCTAATTAAACGCGCAGAACGCAACGAAGCCATTGCCGACCTTATTGGTTGGCTAATACTGGCAGGCGGTGGGTTTATCCTTGCAAAATTCCTTTTGAAAGGCTTGCAGATATTTTTTAGCTTGCAAGGTATCCACTAGGGCATTAGTTTATATAACAGAGCGCATTCATTCAGAGTGCGTTCGATTATATTTAACTATCCACTAGGGCAAGTATTATGCAAACTTTTAGCAATCGAAAAGCAACACCAAACGCAAAGCCTAAAGAAAAGGGCTTTATATTGTATGAGGGTAAAAGCCAACTTGATGGCGAGCCAATTGTTTACATAGCCACACTATCGACCAGTAACCGAAAGACTGGCGATATGGTGCAGACTTGGATTTTAAGGAGTGACTTAGAGCCAACCGAGGCAAGCAAACAGGGTAAAGATGTTTCTATTTGTGGGAATTGTCCGCAACGCTGGCATAGTGGCGGGGCTTGTTATGTAAATATAGGGCAAGCACCTCTTGCAATCTATCGAGCATATAAAAAAGGCGTATATTCTAAGTTTGATATTGAAATACATGCGCCAATTTTAGCTAGTCGCAAAATAAGGCTCGGTGCTTATGGTGACCCTAGTGCAGTACCTTTTGAGATAAACAAAACACTCACCGAGATTGCTACGGGTCACACTGGCTATACTCACCAAATCGCGCACAAAAACTTTGACAAGCGTTATATTGATATTTTGCAAGTTAGCGCAGATACACCAAAACAGGCACAAAAGTTTCAAAGTCTAGGTGCTAAAACTTTTCGCGTAGCATTACCAAACGACCATTTATTTGACAATGAGATTGAATGCCTGAGCGAAAGTAAAGGAATAAACTGTATTGATTGCGGTCTATGCGATGGGCAAACCAAAAATATTGCTATTGTTGTTCACGGGTCGCGCAAAAATAACTTTAAATCTAACCTTATCGCGTCCGATGCTATCCACTAAGGCAAGTATTAGCCAATTTAAGGCGATAATTAACCGAGCCATAGGTTGCTATAGGTTCACAAACTAAACCACGTTAAAACGTAATACAGGAGCATTAAAACTATGATACTTACCAAATATGACAAAGCCTACTTAAAATCAAGGCATAAGATTAAAATAATCGGGGCTTACTATGCACCAGACAGAAAAAAGAAAAAAGGCAAAGCCAATGGTTGAGCGTTACGACTTCACGCGCATTAAAAACAATAAGGATAGAACACGAATTATTGATGAATTTTGCGAGATTATTACTAACGGCAATTATTCTGCAGCCGAAACAATGGCAATCAGAAAAGAGTTAGTTGGTGATTATCTTGAATCATGTTCCTTGGATAAATCATGTTCCCTACAGGAGAAAGACAATGAACAGTAAACTTAAACAAATAGAGTTTGATATAGTATGCCAAGCATTACGCAGAAACCGAGAAGAATTATCTCAGGTTGCTGGTATACATTTAAACACTTTAAATAGGGTTCTACATGGTAAAAAGTATTCATTCGATACTCTTTATCGTGTTGAGCAAGCCCTTAAAACAGTGCCAGAGAAGGAGGTATTTTAATCATGGTAAATTTAGATTGGCTAACTGAAGCAGAGTACAAAGAAGCCTACAAGAAAGCCCAAGCTATCTGTGCTGAGTTTTATGCAGATACAGATGAGGGCGAAGAAACATGGTCTGAAATAGAAATTGGCGATAAAGTCTTTGACTTAAACTGTTGGGAAGAAGATGACCCTCAGTATGACTGGGAAGATTTTGACACAAGACAAAACCCAGTTCACTGCACTTTATATCCTGTTTACTGGGATGATGGGGGCGAAGGTTACAGAGTAACTGATTGGGATAATGCACTCACACTTTTCACAATTAAGGAGAAAAATCATGTTGACTTATAAAGACAAAATGTCTGATGAACTTGAAAAAGCCTTAGATGATGTATGGTTGGCGTTAGATTGCTATAGGGAGAACTGTATCTATAGCGATGAATTTGAATCATTACGCATTAAAATAGGTAAACAATTTAATCTAATAGAAACTACACTGGTTGAACTATATAAGGAGAAAAATCATGACAAAAGATGAGTTTATAGAAGTTGTATTTGAAATCGCTTTTGGCGATAACGCGATAAACAGAGACTTCTCATACGCAGAAGTACTTGAAGTCTTGCGAGCATATTCAGATGAAGCATTGGGGTATGAGGACTAAATTATGTTGATACCAAATAGCGATTATGTTGAAAAAGAAGTCGAGATTGCAGAGTTTATGTTCCTGAACCAATACGGAATAACTTTTGATACACTTGATGAACTTAGTGAAGACTATCAAGACAAGTGGCTTCAGTGCGTAGACGATGCCTCATACATACTGCATATTGCAGAAATTAAACAGGACATAACAACATGAAGCTACCAACACTAGAAGAGTTCGATATCATGTGCCGCGACCATGACTGGTACTATATGCACAGTGATGACCATAAGGTATGGTCGAGGGGTAAAACTAATTCTAATCTTTTAGACACTATTGTAAATGATGGTGGACAGGAGTATAAAGAAGTTTATCTTAATCATGTTAAATATTTGAGAGGGTAATAATCATGTCAGGTAAGGGAAGCAAACAACGTCCAACTAACAAGGCTGCATTTGATAAAAACTTTGATGCAATATTTCGTAAACCAAAACCAAAGAAGGAGAAGAAGAATGACAAAGCTAGTCGCTAATCCTGTTGTTCCTGTTAAGAGCATACCTATTGAGTTAGCTATACGCTTGGAGCGTAACAGGATATTTGACATTGAGTTTGAGACGGGGGAAAAGCCAGATGATACTACCTTGAACAGAATGTATAACTTACAGGCTATGGGTATATCATGTTGGCATGACCCTAATTTTTAGTTTGACAATACCTATGCACTTAGGCAATAGTTGTCTTGTTCAATTTAAATTCATGGATGAAAGGAAGCTAAATTGTATTTTTATACTAAATACCCATTTAAATTGTATGAGTTGTATTTTGAATGGAAGAAAGACAACACGCCTTTTTATAGTTGGAACTGGTGTTGTGGGGAGTTGTTTATTTGTTTGGGTGTTATGCGAATCATCTTCACACCAACCATTAAAAAACATAAACCAAATCATAGTGATGGAAACAATAATAAAATTAGAAGAGACAAAGATAAATCATCATCAGGCAGCGTCATCTCTATTAAAAACAGTAGAAAGGTTTCGTGAGATAGATGGTGAGATGCAAGCACAAGCTATGGCAGTGCTATTAAAAGTCGCAAAGAGTCCTTTGCCATTGAAGATGCACGACATAGCAGTAGAACTTGGGCTTAGTCAGTCAACTATTAGTAGGAATGTAGCTTATCTTGGTGACTGGAATAGGCGTAAAGAGGCAGGGCATAAGTTGTTAGAAGCCTACGAAGACCCTGCTGAACGTAGGCGTAAACTGGTGAGATTGACAGCTAAAGGTAAGAGGTTTGTCAAATCACTTAATGAAATTATTTACTCATAAGGAGTATATTATGCCAGTACGAGCGAGAGGTAATTCATGGCAAGTCGATGTCCGAAAGCGGGGCATAAGGTTTCGCCATACATACAAAACGGAAGACCAGGCTAACGTCATGTTGGCTAAGGTCGAAGAAGCTATTAGTCTAGGAAAGGCACTGCCTGACCCTGAAGACTGCAACGATGGTCGAGCGATGACCATTGCTGCCCTTTTAAGGAAAGCTGGGGAGAAGTATTGGAGTGACACCAAGCATGGTTATCTTACCTTGCGAGGAATAGAAAAAATGATTGAGGAATATATAGGCGAGAATCGTGCTTTATCTGACCTTAATTTAGACTTTATGGATGAGTTAATTTCCCACTTCAAAAAACAAGGTAATGCCAGTGGAACAATCAATAGGAAACTTAGCATTGTATCTAAGGCTGCCACCTATGCCAAAGACCGAGGGTTGATTGACTACAAGCCTAAGATTGAATGGCAGAAAGAAGGGAAAGGGCGTATCCGTTTTGTAACCCCTGAAGAAGAAGCTATCATGTATCGTGTGTTGACACAGATGGGCTACTTTCAGGAGCGTGATACATTCATGTTTCTTATAGACACAGGGATGCGTGTTGGCGAACTTAAAAATCTGCGCTTTGATGATTTACAGGGCAATAATTTAACCATCTGGGAAACTAAGGCAGACCATCCAAGAACTGTCGTGTTGACTAAACGAGCCTTGGATATTTTCTTAAATAACAAAGGTAAGATGGGAATGCCCTATCAAAAACTAATTGACCACTGGAACCACATGAAATGTGTAATGAACCTGAAGGATGACGAGCAGTTTATTCCTCATTGTCTCAGACATACTTGTGCTTCTCGTCTTGTGCAGCGTGGTGTTCCAATTTTAGTTGTACAGCAGTGGCTTGGTCACAAGACTATACACATGACAATGCGCTACGCTCACCTCTGTCCTACGAATTTAGAGGAGGCAGTAAAAGTGCTAGAACCCACTGTGACACAAGCTGTGGCATGAGTGTGACACTGAGACAGTAATTAATTGCTATGTCATTGATATACTTAAACTACTTTTTATACAAACGGATTATATTTCCGTTTAGTCTAAGTATCCTCTCTGGCATAGCACCTTTTAAATATAACTTGGGCTAGTAAATACCTGCCATCCACTTAGGCATATATTATCTGAGTGCATGTCACAAGAAAAAAGGTGTCAAATTATGTACAAAACTACTGATAGACAGGTCGAACTAGAGCGTGAGATGCGAGAGCATGGGTTGTCACGCTACCACAAAAACATTGCTAAAAAAGTAGAGCGTGGGCAGGAAGCTAATACGGACTACGGACAATATTTATTAAGAGCAACAGTAGAAAAACTTGAAGAATCTATTAAGGAGTTTTTAGAGGATTCTTTGAGAGGGAAAGCAGGGAGAGCAGCCACATCAGCAGTTCTTGTTGACGCACTTGAGCCAGCAGTCACCGCAGTTATAACTTTGCGTGTCGTGTTGAATCAAATCACCAGGCAAAGAGCCTATAGTTCAGCCTCGATTGCACTGGGCATGGCTATGGAAGATGAGATACGCATCAGGTGCTATGAGGAAAACAATCCAGGGCTTTTTAAAGTTGTTATGCGTGACCTGAATGAACGCTCTCAGTCATATACATATAAGCGTAAGAAACTTTTAGAGACTGGTAAAAGGGAGGGCATAGACTGGCGAGTATGGACACAGAGAGAAAGACTTTTGGTGGGCAATGCTTTGATTGACCTGACGATACAGCACACAGGGTTGTTAGAGCATAAGATAATGAACAAGGATGGCAAGAAGCGTAGACTTTTGTTGCCTTCTGAACTCACCATGAAGTCTATCAAAGACCTTAATGCTTTTAAGGAAGTGCTGAAGCCTGAGTTTTATCCATGTATATCACCCCCAAAAGACTGGACATCACCCTATTCTGGCGGGTATCACACTCATCACATCAGAGAACTTTCTCTTGTTAAGACTACAAACCATAATTATCTCGCTGAGTTGAAGCATTTTGATATGCCTCATGTATATGGTGCTGTAAATGCCATGCAAAACACAGCTTTCAAGGTGCATACGGGGGTGCTAGACACATTAAAAAGAATATGGGACACAGGGATACACATTCCTACCTTACCACCCTCAGAAAACTTCCCAATCCCTGCAAAACCTCTTGACATAGCTACAAATAAAGAGGCGAGAACTGCCTGGAAGAGGCAAGCAGTGATAATCCACACAGAAAACAACAGGCTTGACTCTAAAAGACTCCTGTTGAGAAAGACTATCGAGGTAGCTGACAGGTTTTCTACTGAAGAAGCACTTTATATGGTGTATCAACTTGACTTTCGGGGAAGAATTTATGCGGTTCCTAATTATCTTAACCCACAAGGGCCAGATTTTGCTAAAGGACTGTTGACATTTGCTGAAGGAAAAGAAATTAACGAAGAAGGGGCGTGTCATTTAGCTATTCATGGTGCAAATTGCTTTGGTTTTGACAAGGTAGGGTTACAAGACCGAATAGATTGGGTGCAAAAAAATCAAGAGCGAATTGTTAATTGTGCAATTGACCCTTTAGCTGACCTCTGGTGGGCTAAGGAAGCCTCAAGTCCCTTTCAATTCTTAGCGTTCTGCTTTGAGTGGAAAGGATGGTGTGAAGATGGGGCTGGGTTTGTGTCTCACCTACCAGTCAGTGCTGATGGTTCATGTAATGGATTGCAACACTTTGCTGCTATGCTTAGGTCAACTACAACAGGGCAAGAAGTAAACCTAGTGCCTAATGAAGAGCCTCAAGACATCTATCAAAAGGTAGCTGATAGGGTAACTCAACGTCTACATGAGATGGATGATGAGTTAGCAACGCTATGGTTACAGTTTGAGGTGAAGCGTGGGTGTACTAAACGCCCTTGTATGGTGCTTCCTTATGGTGGCAAGCAGTATTCATTTACTGATTTTGTTATGGATTACATTGTAGATGAGAAAGAGAAAGGAAACATGCACCCTTTTGGTGAAGACCCTTTCAAAGCATGTACATTTCTAGCCAAAGTTATCTGGTTATCTATAGGTGAAGTCGTTCACGCAGCTACAGATGCTATGGCATGGTTACAGAAGGCAGCAAGGACAGCATCATCAGAGGGATTACCTATTAGATGGGACACTCCAGTAGGCTTTCCTGTACTCCAGGCATACAAAGAAACTAAGCCATACCGCATCGAGACAAAACTGTTAGGCACTTCCTTTAGACCTATGCTGTATAAGGAAACAGGTAAGATAAATAAACACAGACAAAGCAATGGCATTAGCCCTAACTTTGTACATAGTATTGATGCGGCTCACATGATGTTGACCATTGATGTAGCAACTCAATGTGAGATACATAATTATGCTATGGTACATGATAGCTATGGTACACATGCAGCAGATGCAGAGACCCTATGGTGGTGCTTACGCAAAGCCTTTGTTGAAATGTATTCACAGACAGATGTGCTTGAAGACTTTAGGGCTGACTTGTTAGATGTATTACCTAAAGACAAGCATCATTTAATACCACCAGTACCAGAAAAGGGTGATTTAGACATAGCTTTAGTTGAAGAGTCAGAGTTTTTCTTTAACTAATACTATCCACTAAGTCAATTAATACCCACCATATTAGACTGGCGGGTTAAACTTAAAGTCAACTTAAGGAGAAGTTCATGGAAGATTTACTGGAATTTTATTTATTGGCAGGAATGCCAGTCCCTTATGACCTTATGGTGAAAGCCGTAGAGGAATACGGATTCATTATTGAAAATAACTATCCACAGGAGGATATAATAGATGGCGAATGATTACATTGGAGTAGTATCTCCACAGGGTATTGCCATATACCCACACTTAACTACACCCGACACAAAGTTTAATGCAATGGGTGAGTACAAGGTGAGCCTAAGCGTTGATGCTAGTGAGGCTGCACCTATGATTAGCAACATCGAAACTGCAATGAAGCAAGCGGAGAAAATGATACCCCAAGGCAAACGCAAAAAGGTAGCTGAACCCCCTTACTTTGATGAGCTAGATGATGAGGGTCAAGAGACTGGGCGAGTTGTCTTTAAATTTAAAATGAAGGCTAAGGTCAACACTAAAGACGGGCGCACTATAGAAATGAGTCCAAAGATGTTTGATGCCTCTGGCACTCTTATGTCTGACGTTGATTCAATTTGGGGTGGTTCAATTCTAAAGGTATCAGCAGACCTAGTTCCCTTTTATGTAGCAGCAGTAGGTGCAGGTGTATCAGCACGACTAAAAGCTGTGCAGATAATTGACTTAAAAACTGGTGGCGGGTCGAATGCTTCATCGTTTGGTTTTGAAGCTACTGAAGGCTATAGCGCACCGAAGGTTGAGACAGCGCAAGACGAAGGATTTGTTGATGAAGAGAACGAGGACTTTTAGTTACCGCAGTGGCCTAGAGGTCAAGGTAGCTGATGAACTCACACAACTTGGTGTGCCATTTCATTATGAACCACCAGGTTGGGTCATCTACCAGAAGCCTCACTCAAGATACAAGCCAGACTTTGTACTGCCTAATGGAATTATTGTTGAAACTAAAGGTCAGTTTCTTAGTTCAGACAGGTCGAAGCACAAGTTAATTAAAGCGCAGAACCCTGAGTTAGACATAAGGTTTGTATTTTCTAATTCAAGAACACGGATAGGTAGTAAGTCTAAGACAACATACGCCATGTGGTGTGAGCGGTTAGGTTTTCAATACGCTGACAAGAGTATACCACTTGCGTGGTTAGACGAGACACTGCCTAAAAAAACCAAGGAGCAAACGAGGGCATTACTAAAATGCAAACAAGGAAAGCAACAACAGAAATAGTTATTCACTGCGCTGCTACTAAACCTAGCATGGATGTGGATGCAAAAGTTATTGACCGATGGCATAGAGAAAAAGGATGGCTGAAGATTGGCTATCACTACGTTATATGTCGTGACGGTTCGATAGAAATTGGTAGGGAAGAAGATGCTGTAGGCGCACACGCCAGAGGTTATAACGCTAAGTCAGTTGGCATCTGTTTAGTTGGTGGATTAGATGAAGATATGAAACCTGAAGAAAACTTTACAGATGAACAATGGCTGATGCTTACACGACTGGTTGACGGGCTGACAGCAAAATACCCTGAAGCAAAAGTCATAGGGCATAACGATGTTTCTTCAAAAACATGTCCCAACTTTGAAGTAGGAGAGTGGTATGGAAATAGGTACGGAAGATAGTACCTGCGTAGCACACGAACCATGTCCACAGTGCGGGTCTAGGGATAACCTGGCCCGCTACTCTGACGGACACGGATTTTGTTTTGGTTGTGGTTATTATGAAAAGGCAGAAGCAATGGAGGAAGCAGTAAGTTTATTTGTAGAAACAGACTTCATCAGGGGAGAAGTAAAAGCCCTACCAAAGAGAGGTATCAATGAAGAGACCTCACGAAAGTTTGACTACCGTGTTGCGAAACACAACGGGAAACCCTGTCAGGTAGCTAACTATTATAAAGACCGAAAGCTGGTCGCACAGAAACTAAGGTACTCAGACAAAACATTCCAATGGCTAGGCTCAACTAAAGACTGTGGTCTCTATGGGCAATGGCTATGGCGTGATGGCGGTAAGATGATAGTTGTTACTGAGGGCGAGATAGATGCACTCTCACTATCAATGGTTCAAAGCAATAAGTGGCCTGTAGTTTCAGTAAAGAATGGAGCGCAAGGAGCAAAGAAAGACATACAGAAAAACCTAGAGTTTCTCGAAGGTTTTGAAACTGTAGTTTTTATGTTCGACATGGATGAGCCTGGGCAGTTGGCAGCTAGTGCATGTGCCACTGTCCTTACTCCTGGTAAAGCCAAGATAGCAAGTCTTCCTTTTAAGGATGCAAATGAGATGCTCATACAAGGTAAGTCAAAAGAACTTATCGATGCTATCTGGGGAGCCAAGGTATTCAGACCTGATGGTATTGTTTCTGGTGATGACCTGTGGGCTGATGTGTCTACCCAAGATGTTGTTCACAGTGTTGCTTATCCTTATGTAGGTCTTAATGAAAAAACACACGGCCTACGCAAGTCTGAACTCACAACTCTTACAGCAGGTTCAGGCATAGGTAAGTCTAACTTAGCAAGAGAGATAGGTTACCACCTCATTGGTTTAGGGGAGCGTGTAGGCTTTATCATGCTAGAGGAGACAGTCAAGCGTACTGCTTTAGGTCTGATGGGATTACATTTAAACAAGCCATTGCACTTAGGTACAGCAGAGGCAACTGAGGATGAGCTTAGAGGTGCTTATGATTACGTTATTGGAAATGGGAATACTTACTTTTACGATAGCTTTGGCAGTACTGCTATCGACAACTTACTCAACCGAATCAGATTTTTGGCACAGGGCTGTGAGTGTTCTTATATTGTTCTCGACCACTTGTCTATTGTCGTTTCTGGTCTTGGCGATGGAGATGAACGAAGGCTTATTGATAACGCTATGACTGCCTTGAGGACATTAGTCCAAGAGACAGGTGTAGGCTTAATATTAATATCACACCTTAAGAGACCTAGTGGTGATAAAGGGCATGAAGAAGGCGCACAGACATCACTGTCTCAACTCAGAGGTAGCCATGCTATCGCTCAGTTATCAGACATGGTGATAGGACTGGAGCGTGACCAACAAGGTGAAGCATCTAACACAACAACAGTAAGGGTACTCAAGAACAGATTCAGTGGAGAGACAGGTGTCGCTTGCCATGTCCAATACAATCCAGAGACGGGACGTTTGCTTGAGTGCAGTCCAGAATTTGAGGAGGTAGAAGATGAGTTCTGAAGAAGACGAATATGATACTTTGATACAAGCTGATGGTTTTGAGTTAGCAATCATCGGGGTAGCTGAACGCATAGGTAACAAGCCATGCCTTGCTTATTCTTATGAGCAGTGTGTGGAAATACTCATGCAACAGGCTGAGATGAACTATGAGATGGCTGTTGAGTATATGGATTTTAATGTATGCGGAGCTTATGTAGGAGAGCAGACACCTATCTTTATCCACAAGTGGGAGGACTACAATGCCTAGTTATATATTTGACCTAGAGACTGACGGTCTTCTCAATGATGTAACCAAGATACACTGTATGGTTATTAAGGATATCGAGACTGGGGAAGCTACAGGCTACACAGGTAAGGGCGTGTGGACTGAGGGCATCCCTAAGCTAGAGAAGGCTGACATGATTATCGGTCATAACATTATTAAGTACGACATCCCTGTTCTAAATAAGCTAGGTACTTTCAATCCGAAAGGAGAAGTGTTTGATACCTTGGTTTGCACTAGGCTCATCTGGGCTGACATCAAGCAAGCCGACTTTACCAGAACAGACTTTCCTAGAAAGCTAATAGGTAGCCATAGCCTAGCTGCATGGGGTCACCGCTTGGGTAATTACAAAGGTGACTACGATGGTGGTTGGGAAAAATACTCTGATGAGATGTTGGAGTATTGCTTTCAGGATGTTGAAGTAACTAACACGCTATACGGAAAGATAGCTGACGAACAATATTCACAACAAGCCTTAGATTTAGAACATGAAGTTGCAGAAATTATATACGAACAGGAAGTTGCTGGCTTTGCCTTTGACACAGAGAGTGCTGCTAAATTATATGCAAAACTATCAGCACGAAAGTTGGAACTGGAGACTGAACTTAAAGAGACTTTCCCTGACTGGGAAGTAAAGACTCCGTTCACCCCCAAGGTAAACAATAAGAAGCTAGGGTACGAGAAAGGTGTGCCTACTTATAAGGTTAAACAAGTACAGTTTAATCCAGGAAGCAGAGACCATGTTGCTAACAGACTGACAACACTCAGAGGGTGGAAGCCTACCGACTATACTAATGACGGTAAGCCTAAAGTTGATGAGATGACTCTATCTAAGTTGCCTTACCCAGAGGCAAAGATACTGGTTGAATACTACACACTTATCAAAAGACTAGGACAACTAGGAGATGGTCGCCAAGCATGGCTCAAGGTTGAGCGAGGGGGGCGCATTCACGGGTCTTGTAATACGAACGGGGCCGTCACAGGGAGAGCAACACATGCTTACCCTAACGTGGCACAGGTTCCGTCCTGTGGTGCGCCCTATGGCAGGGAGTGTAGAGAACTGTTTACTGTAGGCAGAGGCATGAAGCTAGTAGGTGTCGATGTGTCTGGCTTAGAGCTTAGATGCTTGGCTCATTATATGGCTAAGTATGATGGGGGTGCTTACGGTGAAGCTGTAGTGAACGGGGATATACACACCACAAACCAGAAGGCAGCAGGTCTTTCTGAACGCTCACAAGCTAAGACATTTATCTATGGGTTTCTCTATGGTGCAGGTGTAGGAAAGCTAGGCGAGATTGTAGGTAAGGGGGGTAAGGAAGGGGCTATCTTGAAAAAGAGATTTCTAGCCAAGCTACCCGCACTAGCAACTCTGATTGAGCGAGTACAAAAAGCAGCAGAGAGAGGATACATAGTAGGTCTGGATGGTAGACATTTGAAGGTAAGGTCACCACATTCAGCACTTAATGTATTACTACAGTCTGCTGGTGCTTTGATATGTAAGCAGTGGATGGTGGAGTTTAACAACGCATTGATAGAACAAGGATTGAAGGAGTCATGTACTCAAGTAGCATGGGTGCATGATGAAATACAGTTAGAGACAAAGGAAGATATGTCAAATGAAATCGGAAAACTCGCAGTTGAATGTATCAAACGAGCAGGAGATGCCTTTAGCATCCGATGCGAACTCGATGGAGAATACAACATCGGAAACAACTGGGCTGAGACCCACTAAAAACAACAGGAAAAAGTTTGATTTAGATTTAGCGTATGGACAGCTACATGAAGACAGAGTGTTGGACATGCTACAAGGTAAGAAGATTGAAGTGAAAACAGAGAGAGGTATGTGGACTAAGACAGGAAACATAGCAATCGAGTTTGAATCTTATGGTAAGCCGTCAGGCATCAACGCAACGGAAGCTGACTACTGGTTTCATAACTTAGCAGTTGGTGATGATGTTTACTGTACCTTGGTCTTTGAAGTGGCAACCCTAAAGAAGATTGTAGAGAAACTGGATGACCATCGTGTAGTTAAAGGCGGTGACCATTGGGCATCTAAGATGTACCTAGTCAATCTAAGTAAGCTGTTCTCAACTGACACGCTAAAACTTTATAAAAAACTATCCACGGAGGCAACTAATGAAGAGAACACTACTGATTGATGGAGACATAGTAGCTTACCGCTACTCCAGTACAGTAGAGCAAGAGGTGGACTGGGGTGATGATGTTTGGTCACTCTGGTCTGACGCTAAAGAAGCCAAGCAGTTAATCCTACAGTACCTTGACCACTTGGTTGAAGCTACTGCAGCAGATGATTTTATATTTACATTCTCTGACAAGGATAACTTCAGGAAGACTATATACCCAGACTATAAACATAATAGAAAAGGGAAGCGTAAGCCTACTTGCTATAAGGGAATAAAAACTTGGATTGAATCTAAGTATGAATCCATCGACATGCCTAACTTAGAGGGTGACGATGTGATGGGCATACTAGCTACTTCAGGTCAGTACGAAGAGACAGTAATAGTTTCTGAAGACAAAGACATGAAGACAATACCAGGTCTGCTATGGAGAGCAGCAGAGATGGAAGATATATCTGAGGAATATGCAGATTACTACCATCTATATCAAACCCTAGTGGGGGATGCCACTGACGGCTACAAAGGCTGTAAAGGTATAGGGGACAAGAGAGCTACAGCTATCTTAAGCAAAGACCCTACTTGGGAAGCCGTAGTCAAAGCCTATGAAAAGGCAGGTCAAACTGAAGAGGAAGCCTTAGTACAAGCTAGATTAGCTAGGATACTAAGAGCATCTGATTACAACACACAAACAAAGGAACCAATATTATGGACTCCATAGATGATATTACACCAGCGCAATGGGACACGCTTAAAAGCGACTGGAAAGAAACTGCAGCAAATGCTTCTAAGAGTGTGACTCCAATCAAACAAGACTTTCAACCTGTAAAGAAGTTCAAGTTACCTATAGATGCACAGACTAGGAAAACTATCCCAGCTTACACAGGTTTTGTTAAGTACTTCCCTAGAGCAATTACAGAGGTATCAAGAATCTCTATGATTGGCGGTATTCAGCATGGACAGACTCCTGAGACTTTACATTGGGACAGGGCTAAGTCAGGCGATGAGCTAGATGCAATGATGCGTCATATCATTGATGAAGACTGGGCGCAGGTAGCTTGGAGAGCTATGGCTCACCTAGAAAAGTACTTAGAACGCGAAGAAAATAATTAATACCCACCATATAAGAGGACTTAAAATGTCAAATACAACCCAACAAATTGAAAGTTTACCCGTAAGCGTTGATGACGCAGTGGCTATGCTAGACCAAGTATTCCCAGAACTATCTGCTCGATTAGAGTGGTCAGAAAAGGAGATATGGTTTAGGGCTGGTCAGCGTTCTGTAGTCAATTGGCTGTTAGAATTAAAAAGACGGGAAGAAGACCCTAACTAAACCAGAGGAAATGATTATGTGTCCACCAGTAGTAGCTGCCTTAATAGGTGTTGCAGGTTCTGCATACATTGCAAAGGAGCAAAGCCGTAAGCAAGAACAGCTTGCGGAAAGACAGGCTGAAGAAGCGGCAAGAATTAGAAAACAACAGGAACAAAAGTTTAAAACAGACGCTTCAGCGGCAGCGGCAATCCCTACGCTTTTACGCAATGAAACCCAGAAAAGCGGTGCTAAGGGTTTAGCTTCCCTTAATGCTAAGAAAAGCGGTGATAGGGGTAGTGGGTATAACTCTGTAGGCATGGGTGGTACTGGTAGTACTGGATTAAACATACCTAAATAATAGGAATAAGTTATGAATGAGATTACTTCCTGCGCCAAGCGTTACCATAAACTAGCAGCAGACAGGGAGATTTATCTTGATAGAGCTAGAGAGTGTGCTGAATTGACACTCCCTGCTCTGATAACTCCTGAAGGCTTTAGTTCTGCTACTGACCTTTACCAACCGTTTCAAAGTATTGGGGCTAGAGGTGTCAATAACTTAGCTTCTAAACTAATGCTATTACTTCTTCCACCAAACTCCCCATTTTTCCGTTTAGCGATGGATAGTAAAACTAAAGCTGAACTAGATGGTGAAGGTGAATTGAGGGCAGAGATAGAACAAGGTCTTGCTGGTATAGAAAGAGAAGTAATGGGTGAGATAGAGAACAGAGCCTTAAGGGTAAACTTCTTTGAAGCACTCAAGCATTTAATTGTTAGCGGTAATGTACTAGTACACCTTCCAAAGAAAGGGGGGCTACGAGTCTTCCCTATGTCGAGCTTTGTTGTAAAACGTGCGCCTGACGGGGAGTTACTAGAAGTAGTATTAGAAGAGTCTGTGTCACCTAGAGCTTTACCAGATGGTATTGAAGGTATTGACTACTCAGGGGATGAAGACCTTAAATTATATACAAAAGTGTACAGAGTAAACTCTGATACATACGAAGTTTATCAAGAAGTTGAGGGTAATATAGTACCAGGTTCAGAGGGTAAATATAAGAAAGACCTCATGCCTTGGCTTGCCTTACGAATGGTTCACCTTGACGGTGAAGACTATGGTCGCTCTTTCGTGGAAGAGTACCTTGGAGACCTGAAGTCCCTTGAGGGATTGATGGAAGCATTGGTTAGCTCCGCAGCAGCTAGTGCTAAACTTGTGTTTATGGTGCGCCCTAACGCAAGTGTCCGTAGGACTGACCTAGCTAATTCTAATAATGGTGATGTCATACTAGGTGACCCGAACGATGTTAGTGTACTGCAAACAGAAAAGTATCCTGACATGCGTGTGGTACTAGATACCGTTCAACGAATTGAAGAAAGACTCGCTTTTGCGTTTCTCTTAAACACAGCAATTCAGCGCAATGCTGAGAGAGTAACTGCTGAAGAGATACGTTTTATGGCTCAAGAGTTAGAATCTGCATTAGGTGGTGTCTACTCTGTTCTGAGTCAAGAGATGCAACTGCCTCTCGTTAATATATTAATGAAGAGAATGTCTGCAGGTAGGAAGATTCCTAAGCTACCTAAAGGTACTGTCACTCCAGTTATTGTTACTGGTGTGGAAGCACTTGGCAGAGGAAACGACTTAAACAAACTACGCACTTATATCACTGACCTAGTACAGCTTGCTCAGGTTTCTCCTGAAACTTTACAGCGTGTCAACTTTGGTGACTTAGTAACTCGATTAGCTACTGGTCATGGAATAGATACTATAGGTTTGATTAAGACTGAACAGGAACTACAAGCTGAGATGCAACAACAACAAGAAGCCCAAGAACAAATAATGCTGCAGGAGACTATGAAAGCTGCTGCACCTGGAGCTATAAAAGAAGTTGTAAAGGCAAATCAGCAAGAACAGGTACAATAAATGACAACACCCAAGATGACTTTAAAGAAAGATAACCCAAAGGTAGCTGAACCTAAAAAGGAAAAAAAGGTTGAGTATCCTATGTGGCCTGGAATGGAGAATGCTGAAATAGGCGTGAAGTATCAAAACGCTAGAGGCAACATTATTCAGCGAGGGTTAAACAATGGTTGATACAGTACAGGTAGAAGGCAATGTTACAGGTTCTGAAGCTCCAGTGGAGCAAACTCAAGAAGCTCGTCCAGAGTGGTTACCAGAAAAGTTTAAGTCTGGTGAAGACCTATCTAAAGCGTATGGCGAATTGGAAAAGCAGTACACTCAGTCTCGCCAAGAATCATCTTCAGCTAAAGAAACAGAAAGTGGTAATGAAGTATCGTCAAACGAGACTGAAACTACTACAGAAGCTAGAGAAGCTGTTGAAAACGCAGGACTAGACTTTAATTCAATGCAGACGGAATTTGCAGAGAATGGTGAACTCTCTGAGGACACTTACAAAGACTTACAAGGAAGAGGTATCCCCAAGGAGATGGTGGATGCTTATGTTGAAGGGCAAAAGGCTAGAGCTACCGAATATACAAATGAGATATTTGATTTTGCAGGTGGTGAAGAGTCTTATAAAGGGATGGTCAATTGGGCATCCGAAAACTTAGCTGACAGTGAAATTGACGCATTTAATGCCGCTATCAGTTCAGGTAATACCTCTCAGGCGCGACTAGCTGTAGATGGTATGGCATCAAGATACAGGGATAACGGTGGTGTAGAACCTACATTGTTAGGTGGTAAAGCCTCTGCCTCTGTTGATACATACGATAGCTGGGCGCAGGTTACCAAGGATATGGGAACCACTGAGTATAAGAAAGACCCCGCTTTTAGAGATGCTGTTCAGAAGAAGCTATCTAAGAGTAAAATTTAACCAGCCTTTCTAGGCTGTTAATCAATTCAATACATCCCCAAAAAACATTAAGGCTCACCGAGGTGAACACCCTTTCAAGTGAAGTAAGGATTAGCGAATTACATATTATTAATTTACTAACTTAATTTATTTTAAAGGAATATTACAATGAGTAATGCAAACCCATCAGGCATCGGTCTGGTAAACAATGCAGGAACGGCTGACGCTTTGTTCCTAAAACAATTCTCAGGAGAAGTTCTTACTTCTTTCGAGCAAGCTACAGTAACTGCTGACAAGCAAATGGTTCGCACCATTGCTAACGGTAAGTCTGCACAGTTCCCAGTAATGGGTCGTTCAAGCGCAGCGTATCACACGCCTGGTGCTGAAATCACTGGTACAGACATCAACCACAACGAGAAAGTTATTACTATTAATGACCTTCTTCTGTCTAGCCATTTCATCTCTAACATTGAAGAAGCTAAGAACCACTATGATGTGCGTTCAGTTTATTCATCTGAGATGGGTCGTGCGCTTGCTTTCCAAATGGACAAGCACGTTCTACAGACTATGGCTCAGGCTGCTGCTGCAACTGCTAACGTAGGTGACTCAGGTTACGCTTCAGGCACTGTCATCACTGATACTGATTCTGGCACTAATGCAACTTCATTGATTGGTTCAATCTTTGATGCTGCTGAAGCACTAGATGATGCTTACGTTCCATCTGAAGGTCGTTTCTGCTTCTTGAAGCCTGAGCAATACTACTTGCTTGCTAACGCTTCTAACGCAGTGAACGTAGACTTCTCTGGTCGTGGTTCGATTGCTGAGGGTACAGTACCACAAATAGCTGGTATCAACCTTATCAAGACTCCACATCTTCCAACTAGTAATGTTACGGGTAATGGTGTAGATGCTGGTGGCGCAGGTGGCGCACAAGCTGTTGCTGCTGCTAACACTACTGCTCTTATCGCTCACACTTCTGCTGTTGGTACAGTGAAGTTGATGGATTTGGCTGTAGAGTCAGAGTACGACATTCGCAGACAAGGAACCTTGATGGTTGCTAAGTACGCTATGGGCCACGGTGTCCTACGTCCTGAAGCTGCTGTTCAAATCCAGTCTGCTTAAAACCTATAGCGGAGGTCATTAATTTGGCTTCCGCTTTTTTTTACTTTATGAGGACTTATCGTGACACTAGAACTAACTAAAGAACTAGATGCTGTAAATATGATGTTATCAGCAATAGGTGAAGCTCCTGTATCTAGTTTAACTGACCCCTCTTTATTAGATGCTTCACTGGCTAAGGAAGTTTTAGACCAAACAAACCTTTCGGTGCAGACTGCAGGATTACATTGCAACACAGTCCTTAATCAAAAGTTAATACCAAATGCGGCTACTAATGAGATTAGTGTCGGGACATTAACTTTAAAAGTAGATTCAACAGGTCAATCAGCACACAGAGATGTTGTGCAACGTGGTACTAAGCTATTTGACAGAGATAACAACTTGTTTACTTTTACAGAAAGTATTTATGTAGACAGAGTTGAGTTACTAGCTTTTGAAGATTTACCACAGCACGTTAGACGTTATGTGATGACTAAAGCATCCAGACGTTTTCAAACCCGCTTCATGGGTTCAGAAGTTTTAGCAGGATTTACTGCTCAAGATGAACAAGAAGCACTAATAGAATTTGAAAGAACCGAAGCTCAAACTGAAGATAGAAATCTATTAACAGGGAGCTACGACACTTATAAAATTATAGCTAGAGGCGCACCTCGAAGAACTACAAGGTAATCAATTATGGCATTAGTATCTAATAGTATACCAAACCTATTGAATGGTGTTAGTCAGCAACCTGCTCCATTACGCCAAATGACACAGGGAGAAACTCAAACTAATGCCCTGTCATCAGTTATTGATGGGTTGATTAAACGTCCCCCTACAGAACATATTAAAGAAATACTAAATGCTTCTACAAGCAATGCTGCTGTACATGTAGTGCGTATTAATGATAATGAAAGCCATATATTTATTGTAAGGAAAGAGCCTACCTCTACCAACCCTAATAAGGTAGCACTTTATGTAGTTAAAGATGATGGGACTTCTATAACACACACATATGCTGGAGGTACTAATAGTACTTATGCTGCTGCTTTGCGTAGTTACTTAGAGTGCGCCAATCCTGCGGAAGACTTAAAGTTCCTAACAATGCAAAGTGATTTGGGAAATTTCAACTCAAGCGAACAGGTAGCTCAATATTTTGGGACAAAAACTTTAATATTAAATACAACAAAAACTGTTGCAATGGATGCGGCATCCACCCACGCCCCCGACTCCCTAAGCAATACAGTTTATAACGACTTTAGTGACCTACCTGACGGGTATGCCACAACGTCAGTGGGTGGTACTGGAATAACAACAGTTGGGCAGAATTTTGAGATTGCAGGGTCACAAAGTAACAGCTTTGATAATTACTATGTAGTATGTACAGGTATAGGAGAAGGAACCACTACTTATAAAGAAACTAAGAGGCCAAATTCTTTATCCGACTCTTCAGTGCAGATGCAAAATAGAATTAATAGGTACACAATGCCTATTGAATTAAAAATTAACCTTGCTGTAGTTTCCAGTAGTTCCAACAATGTTAATCAATTAAATTATGTTTTAGGGCACGCCGACATTGGAGAAAGAACAGTGGGGGATGAACTTTCTGCGCCAGAACCTTCATTTATTAATCGCTCCATCACTAACATGTTCTTTTACAAAAACAGATTGGGTTTTTTAAGTGGTGAAAATATAATAATGAGTGCAGCAGGGGATTACTTTAGGTTCTTCCCTAAAACAGTTACAACTGTACTAGATGATGGCCCTATTGATATTACAGTAAGTGCTGCTAAATCTTCTAAATTAAAACAGGCTGTAGCATTTAATAACTCCTTAACAATCTTTTCGTCTAATACTCAATTTAAAATAGAAAACATAGGTAATTTAACACCTAAAACTATTTCTATTGTACCTAGCACTGACTTTGAAAATGATGGGTCAACAACTCCAGTAGGGGCAGGTAACTTCCTTTACTTTGTTTCTAAGAAAGGTAATTTCTCTAGTGTAAATGAATATTATATTGAAGAAGATTCTATACTAACAGACGCTCTCGATGTTACTGCACATGTTCCTAAGTATTTACCAAAAAATATTTTTAAATTAGCAACATCTAGTAATGAAAATATATTAATTGCTTTATCCACAGAAACGCCTAACAAGCTATATGTTTATAAGTGGTTTAGTGACGAGAGCCAAAAGCTACAATCTAGTTGGTCTACTTGGGAGTTAACTTCAGGGGCAACTATACTTGACATTAGCATTGTTGAAAGTGAGGTGTACTTAGTTGTTAGCTACGCAGATGGAACAGTCCTTGAGAAGATAGACTTACAATACATAGATGATTCTGAGTTAAATTATTGTGTAAGGCTTGACCGTAAAGTAGAGGTTACAGGTACTTATGTGCCAGCTACAGATACAACTATTTGGACACTTCCTTACGCTTACTCTGGTGCAATGAAGGCCGTTAGGTCTAGCGAGTGGGCTGCTTACAGAGGGGCTGACATTACGGTAACAAGACCTACCGCCACCGCAGTAGCTGCTTCAGGAGACTACTCAGGTAGCTCATTTATTATGGGCATTCCTTACACAATGACATACGGGTTTTCCCCACAGTATGTGAAAGAGAACAACGACACACAGTCTATACAGTCTGGGCGTTTACAAATGAGAACTATGCAAGTTTCCTTTGAGGACACAGGTTTCTTCAAGATAGAAGTAACTCCTGACCATAGGCAAACCTATACCTATGAATACACAGGCGTAACTCTTAACCAGGCAGGGTCAGTTATTGGTGAGGTAGTTCTGAATGATGGTACGTTCAGGTTCCCTCTTCAGTCTAAGAATGACCGTGTAAAGATAGAAATTAAATCAGATAGTTTCTTACCATGTGCTTTCCAAAGTGCAGAGTGGGAAGGCTTCTACAACATAAGGTCTAAGAGAATATAATGATTAAGATAGTAGATGCACTACAACGTGATGCTATTAATTTAGCTCCACGCTTACGCCCTATAGATAGACTAGAAGTTGAGGCTACAGGACGAACTGCTGAAGCAAGTTTACTTAGCGCATTTAACATGCCTAACACTAAAGTTTTAGCAGGTAAAGCTGGAGATAAAGTAGTCTTTATGTGTGGTGCATCTCAATGTCTACAAAATCCTGCTAATGGTGTTATATGGATGCTTACATCTGACCTAGCTGAACACTATAAAAAGGACATACTTAAATTAAGCAAGCCTACTATAGAAGAGTTATCTAAGGGCTATAAAAATGTTTACAACATCATACACAAAAATAACCGAACAAGTATTAGGTGGTTAGAGTGGTGTGGCTTTGATGTAATGAAAAATAAAGTGTACAAACAAGGTGGAGAAGACTTCTACCTTTTACAAAAGAGGATTAGATAATGGCGGGTACATCAGGCGGGAGTTCAGGTAGCGGCAGTTCAGGTAGCGGCAGTTCAGGTGGCGGTATTTCAGCTTTCTCAGGATTAATGGGCGGTATGCAGTTTGGCTCACAGTTAGGGGCAGCTTATGGTGCCTACAACATGCAGAAGCTACAAAATAAGTATGCGACAAAAGCCGCACAGGAGTCCTATGCCTTTACTCAAGACCTTCTTATTAAAAGGACTGAGGAGGAGTCTAGGGCTTACACGCAGTCAGTCAATGACAGACAGCTTAGAGCTATGGAGCTTGAAGCACAGGCTAATGTTGCAGCAGGTGAGGCAGGTGTTTCAGGCATTTCTGTAGAGAGGATACACAACAACATTAAAAGGCAGGAAGGGCAAATAGCTATTAGGCAGAAGCAGTCTTTTAATAGCCGTATGGATGCTATTGAAGCTCAGAACGCACAGGCACTTAGCACTATGGTGGCCCGTATGCAGAGCTTAACACCGCCTTCACAACCTAACATATTAGCTATGGCATTAGAATCAGCGGCTCCTTTTGTAACGGATTCAGAGATGGCTACCAACTTTGACAAATGGTGGGAGGGTTTATTTGATGGCTAGACAACCAATACAAGATTTACAGGGATATGGCGAAGTCTCTAAGCCCGCAGCTACCCCAGTAGACACCTATACAGGCACAATTGCCGCCCCCCAACAAAGCTCTGCACAGCAGTTAGCAAGTGCTTTAGGAACTATGTCTAATCAAGCGGCTAAACTTTACCAACAACAAAAGGCTAATGAGCTAAAAGAAGAGAAAGAATTACAGGAGCAACGAGTAGGTAGTTATATTGCGGGGTTCAAAGCTACAGAAGACAACCCAACGCTGGACGTAGGGGATGTACAAGGGCTTGCCCCAGATGTAGCCCTTTCTGTTATCGGGGGTCTAGTAGAGACGGATTACTATCAATCATACTATGCAACCTCACTAAACTTTTTCAGCAACTTACCTGAATCAGTAAAGCATGACCCTGAAAAATTAAGAACAGCCTACAATGGGCTTGTCGTACAGGGGGACAGAGAGGTACAGGGAGACTTCGCTAAAGCTGGGTTCTTTAAAGGTGTAAAACACGCCTTTAATACAACACTGACAAGCAATCAAGGGGAACTTCAAAAACTTCAGACAGGTAAACATGAGAAAACTTCTTATGGAATGCTTTACACAATCTATAGTAGAAGTGGTGATTTATCAAAACCCGAAAACCTTGATAACTTTAAGCAAGGCATAATCGACCAAGACACTCTTTATATAGGAACAGACGAGGTTGCAGGTATTTCTCCTTACAAAGACCGCGCAAAAGAAAAGGTGTTACTAAGAACAAATATAGAAAGATTAGTTAAACAATACCCAGAACAAGGGCTAGAGATATTAAATGCTTTTGAAACTCTACCTTGGGAGGGTGACGAAACTACTGAGCCTTTTGTTTACGGTTTGCGAGAGCAAGTAGTAAAGAGATTAACAGACAAACTTGAAGTAAATAACGCACAGACAAAAGCCGCAATAAACGCAGGTATAGTTGATGCGCGTGTAAATATTCGCAACATGCGGGCAGAAGGCGATACAAAGGGGTTACGGGAAATAGCATTTGGTGTAATACCTGATACCTTAACTGAAGCTGAAATGGCGTTAGCTATGGAGAGTCAGGATAAGGCTTTATTAGCTTTATCTGCTGATGTTGTGTCTTCGCGTGTAAGCGACCAAAACAAAAATGCTTTATTCACTAAACTTTCTACAGCGGCATATACAAAAGATTTTACTTTCTTAGGCTTTAAGGAAGGTGAAGTCCCTAGTGTAATAGAACTCCAAGATGCGATTTATAAGCAGGGGGATATAAACTTCTCTGAGCAAAGCACACTAGCTACAAACATGGAGAAAATACTACAGGGATACGCGTCAATAGACTTAACTAAAGCACGTTCACAGATAGAGAGAACTCAGTCAGTCGCTTTATCTTCATACGACCTACCGCAATTCCGAGGCTTAGACCCTGCTGGTTTAATGACGGATGCTTACGTTGACTCAATGAGAGCGCAGTTGGATAACCACTATACAGATTTAGACAGTGCAGGACAGCCTTCACCTGAAAAGTTATTAGAGTTTCAAACTAATGCTAACAATGCGGTTATGGCTGTTAAGCAAGACTTAGATGCACTGAGACGGGCTAGAGAAGGTACAGGACAAGCGGAGCAAATACTAGGTAACTTAATTGATACACCTGAAGTTGAATCTACTACTGTGGAAATAGGTGATACCAAGTTTGACGATGATAAAAATCCAATAGCTAAAGTAGTTGGCTTTGATGAATCAGGCTTACCCGTTTATGAGCCTATAGAAGTTGAAGAAGACCCTTACGAAGTGACTAGTGAAGGAGACGCTTTGAAAGGTGACGCAAGGCAACAAAAAGCTCAGGCTAAAAGGAACAAGAAGGCTAAACAAAGTGTTAGCAATATCTTTAACGAAGAGACAGCTACTTTTGATTTAACTGAAGACACCTTCAGTACCTTAACTAAGCTAGTAGAAGGACGTTACAAACGAGCTTCTAAGAGAAGGCAGACCGTCTCAGAAGATTCCGTTATGGAAATGGTACTTGACCAGCTTGGTTTAGATGGTGTTTCGGACTTTGAGTATGGTGGTATCTTTGGCGATGATGCTGATACAGCAGGTGAAATTGCAATTAAGAAGATTGTTGATTCCTTAATGGAGAACAGATAGGAGATTAGTATGAGCCGTTATGAAGAGTGGCTTAAACAGCAACAGGCTAAAGATAGGGGCTTGCAGTCTACGCAAGCTCCCTCTGGCTTCAATGCCACCTACCAAGACGAAGAAGGCTCCATATATGATGAAGACTTAGTATTGGACAGGAACTTTCAGAAAGCATCAAAGATTGCCTATGAGATGAACAACAGCACTGAGGCTGAATTACTAACCTCAGAGCAATATGCTAAGTGGGGTATCGAACACATGGGCTGGTTCAACTGGAACCTACCTAAGATGACACTTGATGCCTCAAGAATCACTAATGCTACAGATGAGCAGAAGAGAGCTTTTCTTTACATGATGGATTCCTATGAAGACTTAGGGATGTCGTGGAAAGGAACAGGGAGATTCTTTAAGGGAGTCCTAGCAGACCCTACTACATACATTGGTCTCAGTACATTTGGACTAGGGGCTGTAGGTGGAGCCGCAGGTAAACAAGCAACTAAGCAAGGTATCAAAGAGTTACTTAAACAGTCTACTAGAGGCGGTGTCATTGCTGGTGTTGAAGCAGGTGTATATACAGCCGCAGATGACATCAATAGGCAGGTAGTTGAAACCGCTGTGTCTGGTGAAGACATTGACTTTGGCAGAGTAGCCAAAGCTGGAGCTATTGGTGTAGGAGCAGGTTTTGCTTTTGGTACAGGAGTTACTGCATTTGCTAAGAAGCTAAAAGGTAAAACTACAAAAGAAATTGCAGAAGAAGTAGATGAGCAAAAACAAATAGACGAATTAGTAGACCTTGATGCTGTAGTTGTAGCAGACCCCGAATCTACTATAGGGCGGGTGCAGGGTGCTTTGGCTAAAGTTGTTAAAGCTGTAAAGAAGACTGCGCCTGTTGGTAAGTCTGTAGCTGTTGGAGAAGACAACGTACAGAACATGGAGGAGCTAGTAGCTTCGGTTGAGCCAATCAAACAGCTTCTTAAAGATGCTTCAATAGAAAGCCCAGATGACTTAGTTAAGTTTCTTGAACGGCAGAACCTAACTGACGAACAGGCTCAAGTATTAGAAGTCTCTACTACTCAGACAGTTACCCTCCTTAAAACAAGAGTTTCTAACTTACTTAAAAAACAAAAGGAACTTGAAGGAGACGAAGCTAAGGCGATTGCTGACCAGATAGACGAAGTTGAAAAAGTCATTATACCTCTTGATGAGCTTGATATGGCGATGTCTACAAAGACTGGGCGTAGGCTACGTCAAAGACAAGAGGGATTTAACACTGGTAAGGTGCGTGGGGAAACCATAGCAACCTTGGAAAAAAGCGGTTTATCTCGCTCTGAAGCCGAAAGAAAATGGGAAGCTATCTTTTCTGAAAAGTTAATTAAAAAGGAAAGAGAAGCGGAGATGAGAGGGTTTAATGAAAAGATTGAAGCCGCAAGAAAAAGCGGTGATATGTCTGAGTACATTAAACTTAGAGGTGAGAAGAAAGCTAAAGTAGCTGAGTTTAAAGAAGAGGTACTGAGAGAAGAACAGAACCCAATCTATCGGGCTATTAACAAGCCAATTAATGTTATCAATAAGATTGTTATTGGTTTCGTATTCTCTCCTGCAACTCTGATTGTAAACCTTGTGCCATCTGTAGCTAAGACTTTATACAAGCCAGCGTTAAACAATTTGATGGCTGACGGTCTTACCAAGAAAACCTACAGACAAACTATGGCTGAGTATTCAGCTATGAAGTCTAACATTGGTTCCGCATTTAACATGGCTAAAGCCGCATGGCGTTATCAACGCTCAGGGCTTACAGGGGATACCGCACGTTTCCTAGAAGACCAAGCACCGTTACCAGATAAGTTTGGTGGGCAAGTCTTTGGGTTCTTCCCTAGAGCATTGCTTGCTACGGATGCTTTCTTTGAGAACATTAACTACAGAGGTTTTGCTGTAGGTGATGCTACGGGCAGGGCTTATGAAGAAGCCGCTGAGTTGGTAGGCAAGGGTAAGTTAAAAGAAGATGAAGTCGATGGCTTTATTGAGAAGAAAGTTAAGGAAGCAGTAGACAACGCATACACTGCTGACGAAAACGCAATCGACATCCTAGAAGCCACAGCGATAACTAAAGGCTTAAAAGGTAAGAAGCGTGAGAACTTTATCCTGAGTGAGCTAGAGAATAACCAAGAGCTTTTCATCAAGGCTACAAATGATGACGGTAAGGACTATGTTCAGGACTTACTATTCAAGCGTGACTTCTCTGGACAAGGGGCGGCTTCTCAGTTAGCCAGAGGCTACGAGCAGTTTGTAAACAAACACCCTGCTATGCGATTAATGGGGCAGTTGTTCTTCCGTACACCTGTGCGTGTATTTGAGGAAGGCATAAGAATGACTCCAATGCTTAACCTAGTCTCTCCTAAGTTTATGCGAGACCTTAAAGGTGGGAAGGATGTACCAAAGATGCGGCACATAAGGGCGCAGGGCGAAGCAATGATGGGCTACGCAATCGCTGGCTCAGTTATGTCCTTGTATGCCACAGGTAACATCACAGGCTCTATGGGGACTAACTACAAGCAGACCCGTCAAGGCGAGAACACAGGTGAACTAGAGCCTTACACAATTAAATTTAGTGATGGCAGTACGTTCAACTATCGTAACTTTGACCCTTTCTCTACACCTATAAAGATTATCGTTAATGCTTTGGAAAGAGCAGAGATGTTAGCTTACAGAGAAGAGCAGGGTGAACGTGTTGATAAGTCTGCTATGGATAGTGTCCAGGCTTGGATAGCTGTGGCTACTGGTTCTATCGCAACCTCTATTCGTGACGCTAACCTTGCCTCTGGTGTGGATGCTGTAGCTGACTTATGGGAAGACTTACAAGAAGAAGATTCTGACCAACTAGTTAAGTTTGTGGGCAGAAAAGCACAGATGTTCTTACCTAATACCTATTACAAAATACAGATGCTTGACGATGGGTTTTTTGGTGACCCTGTTACTATGGAGCAATTCCTAAGACAGCGCATCAATCCTCAAGACCCTAAAGTGCCTAAGAGACATTCAGCACTGGGTAGAGTTATTGAGAATCCAAACGGTTGGGCAGGGCTTCTTTACTTCAATACTACAACACTTGAGGAGCGTAAAGGTGACGTTCCTGAGAAAGTATATGAGGTTGAGAAGCACTTATACAAATTAGCTGTGGTTGGTGATACGCACTTTACTGCGCCATACAAAGTAGACACATACTTTGGCGATAGAGACCTTCGCTCTGTTTATACAGCAGACGGAGAAGAAACTCTCTATAGTCGCTGGATGCGCTACTACTATGAGTCAGGTGTAATTGACGAATTATATGGTCAAATAGGCTTGCCAATGGGTACTGCATCAACAGTTGGATTAGCTGAAAAGATGGCAAGAGAAACCATAAACAAGTATAGAAACCTCGCTTTTGAGATGTTGTATTATGAAGAAGCGGGTATACAGCAACAATACGATGTCCTCAGAGGAAGAAGAGTGAGGGCAGAAGCAGGACTCACAACCACTGAGAATACACCATTTTAATATTGGGAACTAAAAACTATGTCTTATGCACTTACTAGACTTACAGGTGACGGTAGTACACAGACGTTTACTATCGGATTTGCCTACAGGGACAAAGCAGATATTGTAGTCACATTAGATGGACAGGCTCAAAACCTAACCGAGCATTATACTTTTCAGAGTAATCCTCAAATAACATTTAATACTGCTCCAGCTAACAACGCTGCAATCGTAATCCGTAGGTCTACTAGTCAAACCTCTAGGCTAGTAGATTACGTCTCTGGGTCTGTGTTCAGAGAATCCGACTTGGACACTGATAGCACACAGGGGTTCTTCATGGCGCAAGAGTCTATTGATATTGCTAATGACTCTATTACTAAGAATGCCTTGAATGTATATGATGCTGAAAATGTGCGTGTTACAAACGTAGCTGAACCTACAGCTTCATCCGATGCGGCTACAAAAAGCTATGTCCAGACGTTTGCTAACAACTATAACAGCAGATACTACGGACAATCGGCAACTGCACCTACTGACCCTACGCCCACTGAAGGTGACTTATGGTGGGATAGTGCCAACAACCTGATGAAGGTACATAATGGTACAGGGTGGCAAGATGCTACATCAAGAATAGCAAATACGTCTAATCGTGTAGTTTATACTGTAGGCACAGTATCAGGGACATACACAGGGTCAACTACAACATTCCCTGCTACATACGATGCAGGTTTTGTAGATGTGTTTCTGAATGGTTCTAAGTTAATACATGGAACAGACTTTACTGCGACCAATGGCACTTCTGTAGTGCTATCCACTGCGGCATCTACTGGTGACAAGGTGGACATAGTAGCTCAGGGAGCCGCAGTATTAACTGAGACTAACTTCCTGCCTTTATCTGGTGGTACTCTTACAGGTGACGTTGAGTTTGGAGCAAATAAAGCTAAGTTTGTAACTTTAGAAATGTACAACACTATAGGCTTTAACAGTATTATTGAAGAAACAGGTGCAGGAAATCTTTATATTCGAGGGGCTGATTTACGTTTTCAGGCTCCTAACAACGAAGATATTATTAAAGGTGTAGCTGATGGTGGTGTTACCCTTTACTTCAATAACAACCCTAAATTAGAAACAACTAATGCGGGTATAACTGTTACAGGGGCATTAACTGCTACAGGTTATAATGATACTAACTGGAACACAGCTTACAGTTGGGGCAATCATGCAAGTGCTGGTTATCTCACAGCTATGCCTTCTAGTTACAATAACTCGAACTGGGATACTGCTTATAACAACCACATTACAGGGGTTAATTATACTTCTGGCAACAATACCCTAACCCTTACACAGCAAGATGGTGACACATTAACTACTACTATTAATGCAAGTGGCTCATCACAATGGACTACCAATGGCTCTAACATTCACTATAGCTCAGGCAATGTAGGTATAAACAAAACTAACCCTACATCACAATTAGATATTAAAGGTTCAGGTGGTGACACTTCTGGGTTTGCAGTAAGAAATACAAATGAAATAGTAAAAGGGTACTTTGGAAGCGACAATGCTAATGCTGATTTTCTACTAACCTATGTAGGTTCTAACAGTGCTGAACTTAAACTAAAGCATAATGGCAATGTGCATCTTTGTGAAACTTCAGGTAACGTAGGTATAGGTACTAGTAGTCCAGTTAGTAAATTACAAGTCAACGGGACTATCTTTTCAGAGGGTGGTACTTTTGATGCGCCTGACGATGGTGTAGACCCAAGTGGTTCAGATAACGCTAATAATGTTGCTTTTGTAATGCCAAGAGGCGAAAAGATAGCTTTTTATAATGACGGTTTTGTCCGTAATTTAATTAAAACAGACAGCAATGGTGTTATTGATATTGGGCAGGTTAATACAAGCTATATTACAGCTATAAAATTAAACTGTGGTGCGGCAGGTGATGTTGAAATAAAGAACACTGCGGGTGATGCAGGGTTGTTAGTAGAGGGCAAAGTAGGTATTGGTACTGATAGTCCTGCTGAAGAACTACATATATCTGCCGCTATACCTAAAGTTCGTCTACAAGATTCTGATGGTACTAATCAGTATGGTGAGTTTTTTCACTCAAACGGCACAACAGCTTTAATATCTAGAAATAATACTGATGACGGTACTATAGTTTTTCAAAAGTATGATGGAACTACTGTAGATGAAACCATGCGTATTAACTCAGCGGGTAACGTAGGCATAGGTACTTCTAGTCCTGATGCTATTGTTCATGCCCAGAAAGCTACCGCAGGTGGTGATTCGGCTGTCATAGTTGAAAACAGTGGGCAATCTGGAACAAGCACAGCTTCTTTAGTCTTTGCGGGCAACGGTGGAGCAGGTCAGGAAAAAGCCAGAATTAAATCAGCAGTCTATGGTGATGGTTACATGGCTTTCCACACAAATGATGATACTGAAAAGATGCGTATTGACTCATCAGGCAAAGTAGGTATTGGTACTTCTAGTCCTGATGATGTAGGCTCGTCAAAAACACTACACATCAATGACGACACACATGGTGGTGCTATACGATTATCAGAAGGTGGAACTAACAACGCCTTTATATCTTATGACCATCCTACTGGTATGCGTATACAGTCAATAGATACTATTTCTCTAAAGACTGCTAACACAGAACGTATGCGTATAGACTCATCAGGCAACGTATTGGTGGGTAAGATTGCGGCTTCTACAACAAACACTGTAGGGCATGAGTTAGATGTTGATGGTCATGCGGAACATGTCATTAACGGAACTACCACAGCAAACGCATTAATGCTAAATCGCAAAAACACTGATGGTGGATTAATAGATTTTC
>Ga0181397_1000053_pt1 | contig 37879 bp, 35 predicted proteins | sample 20SPOviralmetaG_FD_130126 | JGI IMG/M metagenome (GOLD analysis project Ga0181397, IMG submission 130126) | Marine viral communities from the oligotrophic San Pedro Time Series (SPOT) site, San Pedro Channel, CA, USA - 20 SPOT_SRF_2011-02-23 | ecosystem: Environmental > Aquatic > Marine > Strait...
TTCCAGTAATTGTTTCTGTTTGTGTAATAATATCTGCAGGATTTATCATAGCAAAATCTACTGCACCTGCAGCTATTGTTGTAGCTACATCTTGTGTAGCTGAAGCTAATGTACCTGTAATATCTCCTGTTAGAGCTATGTCATTAACTCTGTCATGTATATCTTCAAAATGTTGTTTAACTACTGCAAGTCTTACCTTAGTACCTGATGAGTGTGTTGGACCACTATTATCACCATCTAAATCTCTGTTAATAGTAGCAGCAGCGTGGTCATCTCCTGTTGACCAAAAAACTATTTCTCTGTTGTCACTATCAGGGTCTATTACAAAATATGCAGGACTATTAATTCCTGGGTCTGCAGCTAAATTCATTGTACCTGTTGGTCCACCGGCACTTAACTGTGCAGCTAATGTAGTTTCAAAAGCGTTTACTATATTAGATTCTTGTGCTGTCATTCTTCTCCATTATATACTATTTTTTTATCCAAATCTCATTATTCCAAAACCATTTACTCCAGGTACATTACCTGATGTAACTTGGCTAAAGGTTGTTTGTCTTGTACCTCTGACAGTTAGTATAGCATATTGTGTGACGCTGCCAACATTTGGATTACTTTGTATTGGGTAGCTTATCTTTTCTACAACACCTCTAACTATCTCAGCAGGGTCATATAGTTCTAAAGTTATAGCAGCTCCTTCTTTTTCTTTTAAAGATTGATAAATAGTTTCACCTAAATTCTTAACAAGGATTGGTTTTCTGTATGGTCTCTCTACTCTATCAGATATGTTTACTGGTATCTGTATAACTATAAGCTCTGGTCTTGCTAATGCTCTTACTTTAAATGCTTTAAACTTAGGAGAGTTAATTTGATTAGGAGATTTTAAAACAACTTTTGCTACAACATATCTTGCTACCCTTTGTAGCTGTACTGCTTCTTCACCTACTCCTGATAAGACGTTAACTTCTAAATCCCAAGTACTATCAGTACTATCGTTAATAGATTCGTACTTATTTGATAAATGTAATTCTACAGTATTGCTATCTGATAACGCTTCCACCTCAAGACTTGCTTCTACAAACTGTTTATTTTCCGCAGTGAAGAAATCTGCAGGGGGTGCTATAAGAAAACCTTCTTGTTCATATGTAGATGTTTGTTTGTATACACCATCTGAACTTACAGTGAACAAAAACTTTTCATTAACACTTACTATATTATGTACAGCTCCACCTGCACTAGCTTTATAATACCTAGCTATACCTGATGTAGGTAAATAATATCTCCATAGAAAACTTGTACTAGCTGTTTCTTTTACACCTATGTAAACACTATCCCTAGTAGTAAACAAAGCGTTAGGTGAATTATCTTGACTGTCTACATCCCATTGTTTTATTAATTGATTTTGTGTCAATATAAATAAATCCTCTGCGACTGTTAGAGTTGCACGGTATAATCTTCCTATCACTTTAGTACCTGTCTGTACTTCTTTAGTTCCATAAAAGACTATACCCTGTGACTCTACTATGCAAGTAGGTTGCTCTCCTGATATTTCTGTCTGACCCTTAGCAGTAAATGTTCCACTAACATCTTTGATTGAATAGATTCTACCATCAGTAGCAGTTGCTAATACTACAGCTCCTGCATCTGTTACATCTGTAAAGCTTTGTCCTGAAGGCAATGTTATTATTGCAGAGCCAACAGTTGTAGCTCCATCATAAGAATGTATTGAACTCCCTATAGTAACTAAGAACTGACCTTTTACTGAAAATATTTTATCATAAATAGCAGCAGACATTTTCTGAGTAGAGGTGCCACCACTTGTTAGTGTTTCTATTTCACCTGCTGAACCATTGTTAGCTGTTATATAAAGTAAGTCACCATGTGTAGCTAAACCTTTTATTTGATAACCTGCGGTTAAACCTTCAGTCACTGTACCCCATGTATTACCACCATCATCTGACTTGTATAATGTTTCATCATCAGATACATATATCCTTGTGCCTACTACTGCCATGTGATTTACAGCAGAAGATAATGCTTGACCTTTTTCTGTAGTGTGTAGTAACTGTACGTTATATCCCTTACCTAAGTCTGTATTAAAAACATCTACACCTTGGCTATCCCAGAATCTTCTTACATCATCTGGTTTACCATTAGCCTTATGTGCTGAGTCTAAGTTAGAACCACCACTAAAATCATTCCTAGAATATATACGTCCTAAGTTAGATGTAAAGTCTTCAGGGTTTTGTCTGACATTAACTCCAGCATCCTGGACTTCTGATGACTGTATAGTCATCTCCCTACCACTACCTATAGCACTTCTATATAATTGATTGTCTATACGAAAGTCATAACCTTTTCTTTTAGGGTTATTTTCTTCTGCTTGCGTAGTAAGTCTAGGCATTAACTGTATGCTATCTTATTAATAGTTACTGGTTCAGGGTACCTAGCTCTTAAATCCTTTCGTGCTTGTGTTATCAAAGCAGTTTGGTATTGGAGTAAAGAGTTTCTTATTGTTGATGCAGAGTTAACAGGAAATGTATTTACACTCATTTGGTCTGTTATATAGTCTGCTGTAGCTGTTGGTATATCTCTACCTGATATTAGTTGAGCTGCTACTCCTGTCATAATAATAGGTTCGTACTCGTCCTCTAAACCTACTGTAGATAGAGTATCATCTTCTTGTGTAGGAGTTACAAACTTCTTTTTAAATGTAACAAATACAGTATGACCTGAAGCAACACTGTAAAACTGAACTGCTTTAACATTATCAGGACCATTGTTACTATAAGTAATTGTTTGAGAAACACCGTCATCATCTGTGTATGTAAAAGGATTTGGTAAATCTATTAACTCACATGAAACACCAGCAAATACTGTACCTGTTTCATCTGAGCCTGCAGAAAAGTTTGTGTTTTGTGATATAGATTTAATTGGTGCTATCAAATGATTATCAGTAGAACCACTAAGAGGCACGTAACCTACCTTAGCTACTATTGATTTAGTTTCTACTGCAAATAAAGTTGGATACAAATTTTTAATTTGGTCACATACTGCATCAAAAACATTCTTACGTGGAAACACAGGAGCAATTTTAATTACTTTATCTACAAGATGTACTTTTGCTGTTGTACCTAATACTCCTCTAGCAACAGTGACAGTATTGTTTACTGTGTCTAAAGATTTACACCTCATTAATTCTTGTTCACACTCAATGATAGTTCCTGCATCCATTGCATCTTCTTCTTCTTGTGTTAACAAATCTCCATCAAAAACTATTTCAGTTGCTGTTGCATTAACTTCAGTTTTTAATGTAGTGTAAGATTGTAAATCATCCATAGGTTCTAAGTATTCCCTATAAACTCTATTTACTAAGTCACTTATTTTTTGACTCATTACGCTGCTCCTTCTTCAATTAATGATGTAGCGAAGATTGCTTGACCAAAGCTACCTAATGCAAACCATCCATCATTGGATGTATTGTTTGGATTAACAATAGGGAACGAAGGTTCTAATGGTTGGTCAGGAATACTTTCTATATTAAGATTTCTTCCCTCTTTTAATATTAAGAGCATACTCATAAGTATCTCCTAACTGTGTCTAAAGTGTAATACTATTTCTCTATCTGCTGCTTCGGTACCATTAGATGTAACTCTAATGTATCCATTGCTAGCAAAAGCCCAGCCACTAGGGTCTACTCTTAATACATCTCCTGCTGAAACAGTGTAACTTACTTCAGTACCATCTGTTTCTTTTACGTCCATCCATGTAGTATTGTCCATTGAAAAATCAAATGTAATGGCAGAACCTGTCATAGCTGCAGGAAACTGTACACCACAGAGAAGCATTCCCTCTGTTTGTACACCTAAGCTGTCATTGTTATCTGCTGAAACATCTATTAAAGCTAATTTACTTATCATATCTTCCTTACTATAGCAGAAGAAAAGGGCGGAGGTGGAGTTCCACCCTAATCTTCAATATTAAATTATGCTACTGACTGAATCTTGCAGTGATATGAAGGAGGTCCGAACTCGAATCCCATCTCCATATAAATTGCTTTACCAATTCTAGCGTTGGCATCTTGGTCTATGTCACGAACAAACATTGTTCCATATCCTGGGATATTTGTAAACACTGTTTGAATGTAAGCTAAGTCCAAGATAAAAGCAGAACCTGCAGGCATGATATCAGGGTCAATAACCATTAGTCCGATTGAACCAAATGGTGTAATGATTGTATCGATATCGACACCAGCAACATTTCTATCTCTAGGAATAATTGTTCCTGCTATGTCAACTGTACCTTTAACAAGTTCATTGTTAAGGTCTAGTAATTGCTTTGGACTCACGCAGAGTACTGGCTGCGACATTGGTGCATGGTTGTCATACATTCTCTTTAAAGCACCTGAAATGGTTTTAAAGGATATGACTTGTGATGCTCCAGTTCCGTCACCGTCTACGTCATTGTAGTAACAGTTACCACCTAATGGGTTAACTGCTGCAGCATTGTTGGCGTTCTTGTTTATGGTAATCCATACATCAAGACCATACATTTCTCTAGTTCCTGAACCAGGTGATGTGTTTGCACCATCTGAGAAAGAACCATTGAATGCAAACCACTCAACTTCTCTTGCTACTTTTTCCATTGCTTTTTCCATTTGGAAAGCAAATTCGTCTGCCACTGGGCTACCACCAAAAAGAGCCAATTTATCACCAGCTGTGTTGCCACCTGTTCCATTGGAAAAGTTTGCAGCATTTGCTGATAGGTCGAAAGGATTTTGGTTTTGGGTAGATGCCAAAGCGGTATATGTCATTTGTACACCCTTGTGGAAAATCTGAGTTACATATGTGTATGCAGCTCTATCTCTTCCAAGATATTCTGTTGGTGCATTACCTTCTTGTGCCTTAGTTGGTTCTGAAGAAACGGTTGCATTATCTTCTACTTGGACTTGCCAAAATGTAGAGTTCAATACTTTACCGCCATTCAAACCACCAACTGCACTAAGCAAAGGTGTTCTTTGACCACCGACTTTAAACAATTCACCAGTGAAGTTATTAATCTGTTGGGCATAAATAGGTGCTGTTGCACTTAATCCACTTATACTTGCCATTGTTATCTTCTCCTATTATAAATTATTACTTGTCTTCTTTAAGAGTTTCCATCATACGCAACTTAGCGTTAATAGAATCTCCTACTTTTGTGTTGGAATCTGTTACAAATTTCATAAACTCATCTCCTATGTTTTGTGGATTTGAATTTACACCAAGTTTATTGAGCTGCTCTACACGTGATTGAGCTTCTACTACATTAGAAGCAAGGTTGTTGCTAGGCTGTTCAGAACTACTAACTTCTCCAAACTCTTGAGCAACAAAGTCTTTGACTCCATCAACAGTAACTTCACCTTCATAGAGTTTTACCACAGCTTTACCTATGCCCTTCTCTGCATTAAGTCCTAATGAACTTAAGGCTGAGTTCATAGCATCAGTTTTAAACTGTCTGTTTTCAGCTTTGAGCTTTTTAAACTCTTCTCTAAGTTGTTTAATATTATCTGTTGGTTCGTCCACTACTGTAGTTTCCTCAACTTGTTCTGTATTTTTTTCCATATTTTTTTCTCCATCTTTTCTCTAGCATATTGAAATTCCATAACATTAATCGCTAGGTAATTAAAAGGAATTTTCACAAGGGTTTGCGAATAACATATAACGCACCTCGGCAACGTTATCGAATTGTGTGACCCTATTCTAAGCGGAACTCACCACGCTACTATATATAGTACTACTATTTAATACTGTGTCAAGCCTATAACAGAACCTGTTTGTGATTTAGCTGCACCAGATTGTACAGAGCTACCAGATAAATTCTGTGCTGTAACGTACTGTATTTCAGAAGCTATAGCCTCATCACCAAATATCTGTGCTTCTAATACACCCATAGCTTTACCTAGTGTTACATCTCTACGTTGTCTTCTTTGCATACGAGCCAAAGCTTTAGCTGTTGCTGATGCTGTAGCAAAAGTCTTTTCTGATTGGTTTGTGGTTACACCTGCACCAGTAAGTCTTTGTACTGCCTCTAAGTCAAGTGCATCACCTGTAGTTCCTGTGTATACTGCACCTAGCTCTGAAGCATTAAGCCTACCTTTAAGTACATCTTCACTTATGTTAGGGTCTATAGCTAATGCTAATAAACTTTCTTGTCCCATAGATACAGTAGTGCCTGTCTCATTTGTAAAATATTCATTGTAAGAATTTATAATAGAATTTTGTAATTCATCATCTACTCTATTAATAACTCTGTCGTGTATTAACTTTACTCTACCAGCGTAGCTTTCAGGAGATGTATTGTTAGCTACTGCTCTAGCCCATGCTGATTTACCATTCTGTGAAGCATAACCATTAAGTCCATAAGCTGTTAAAGTTGTTAATACTTTTTCTAAACCTGATATGTATTCAGATTCACTCATCTTTAATGCACCAGTATTAGGGTCTACAATATTAGCAAACACTCTCTTGTATGCATCTTTACTATCTGTACCAAATCTCATTTCTGCTAATGCAAACTCTGCCTTACCACCGCTATTGTTATAACCTGATACATAGGAATCAACTAACGTATTAGCATCTGCACCACCATACTTTTGTAACCAAGGTAACAATGTATAAACTTGTGTCCGAGTAGTAGTCGTACCATCTGTTGATGCACTAGGTGAACTTGAACTAGCATCCATTGCATTTGCTGCTGCTAATGCTTCATCATAAGATTCTGTGTATCCATTAGATAACATGTCATCCAGACTAAGACCTGTACCTTCTAACTCTATACCTGTTAAATCATCTTTTCTATATAACGTTACCATTATCTAATCACTACCCCTCCCATAGACTGCGACAAAGAACTAGCTAAGTCAGCCATGTATTTCTTATTACCAGTTTTGTATCCATAATCTAAGAATGATTTCTTTGCATCTTCATAACTCATATTGATTGAGTCCATAAATATCGAACTTGTTTCATCTGGTTTGTCACCAAGTATAGAACTGTACTGGTCTCTGTAATTACCTACAACTAAACCATAGTTCAATCCTTTGTCTGCGTATCTCTCATACATTGGGTCACTATCAAATATGTTTTGAAACTCTTGCATACCTGCATTAGTATCTCTGGAATACAGACCTACTAATCTATTTTTTTCTGTTTCATCTAATGTATTAAATTTACCTACACCAATTACTCTTTTTAATTCTGACAACGCTAAGTTAGATTGTTTGAAAGTATCGAAGTCTACAAACGCATTAAACTGTCCTGGGTTATCTACCATAGTATCTACTGTTTTAAATACATCATATAGGTTACTATCCTTAGCTATCTTGTAACCATCAATACCTAATTTATGTCCGAGATAGTTTTCAAATTGTTCAATCTCTATCTCTCATATTACTAATGAAGTTTCTAATGCTTTATAAAGTTCAACATTATCTTGTTTAAAGACATCTGCATTTAAACCTAGTGCTCCTAAAGCAGTATCTATACCTGTTGTTACTTTCTTTTCTAAAGATATGTAGTCTTGATTAGTTCGCGTTACAAGCTTACCATCTACAACAACATTGTACTTGCCAGGGTTGTCATCTAATGAAGCTATTGTTGCATTTAAATAGTCTAACTTTAATGTAGTAAATCCTTTACCTACACCTGCTAATGTAAGCTGTTCGGTTGTTATTGGATTTCCACTTGTTAAAGAATTAAATATTAAACCTATCGCAGGCATTCTTCCTTCTACTTCTTCATACAAGAAAGGATACAGTTGTTCTAATCCTTCCATCGTTTGACCTATCCAGTCACCTAGCTTAAGTCCTTCTGGTGTTCTAGCCACTGTAAAGTTTTGCATTGTAAGTCTTTCTCCACCAGTACTACGTATTATATCTGCATCAGGTAAAACAGTAGAAATACTTGGACCATTACGTTCATTACCTAAACTGTCTGCGTCCCAAGTACTTGCATATTCTAAAGGTTTTAGACCTACAGCTTCATACATTATATAGGTTGAACCACCTGTAACAGAACTTACATCATATAAGAAAAATACTCTATTAGCCTCATCTTGGTACACGTAGTCAGCAACCATTCTATCTGAATACATCCAGCCAACGTTTCTTGTTTTAGGTGGTATAGCAGAGTTAGCTTCTTCACGTGTTTCAAATAACGGAGTACCTGGTGATATTCTACTACTAGGATATACTGGTTGTACTACTCCGTCTGGGTCTATATAAAAGTTAGACATTAAAAATCCTCATCAGGTTGACTATATGCTTGATAGTAGGAATTGTTACCAGTATCAATGTAATTACTATACCACTTTTCTGCGTGATTTTCTTTATTGATTTCCATATCTTCTAGGACTCTTGCTCTTCCAAGTGACATAAAGTGTTGGTACTTACTTATAGGTTCACCTTGAGATATCTCATCTGCATTTATACCGTAGTCAGTTACAGTCATATCATCAGTAAGTTGTACTTGTGGTGCAGTACGTATTAGCTCTGATGCTTGTGCCTGTGGATTACGTGGATTGACTGTTCTATAGTCTTGTATATCATCTATGATTGGACCAACTACTATTTCAAATGGGTCAATGTTTTCTGCAAATCTAATTGTCTTGTCAAGTTTTTCATAATCTATTTGACCAGGTTCACTAAGTGTGTAATTAGTATTGAATACTTTGTTAGAAATCTTTTTATTTATATTCTCAAACCAAGTAGTCCATACCTCTGATGTACCATAAGCTAAAGCACCGCCCCATAAAGTTAGTTCATAAATATCTAATGCTATTAAACCTGTTTGTCTTGGTCCTCTTTTACCAATGGAATGAGCTAGAGTGTTTCTTACACCTTGTACAGCTCTTGATTTACTACTTAGACTTGTTTCGTACGCAATCCTTTCAGCTATTTCTTCTACAGAAAGAGCACCTAGTTGTCCACTTTTTTGTAATCTCTCTAGCTTGCCTAGGGTATTATAGTACTCATCCTCACCCAACATGGTTATAACATTAGCTGCATCAATAACATCATCTGCAAATGCTGTAGGTATGTCTACATCTTGGAAGGCTAACACTATATCAGTTGCTGCATCATTACTTAATGAGGAGTTATTAATACGTTCTATCGTTACATCATCTAGTAAACCCATGGCTTCTAGTTCAGTTGTTTTAAATTCTTGTTGAAAGTTTAGTCTGGTTGAGTATGCATCATCTAGTTTAGTTTGATTTATATTTCTATTGACCTCTTCTACTGTACGTAAAGGTGGTTCATCTGGACTAACTATCTTGTATTGGTCTTTATTAATATCGTATAGTTCTTTAGTACTGTCAACAATCTCTGTTACTCTACCTATCTTCATTTGGTCATTAGGGTCAATCAACATTAACTCAGGAAAGTTGTGATAGCTCATATTGTGACCGTGCTCTATCATTCCATCTATCCCACCACCTCTAATAAATTTAGTTACTAGAGTCTTATTGGAAGCACCTGTAACAGTTTCTACTACTGCAGTCATTTGCTTTACTAATCTACCAGGTGTTAGACGACTATTAAAAGGTGATGAGTATCCTGTGCTACTAGGTTCTACTAAATTAGATGCAATCATAGCATCTATTACTTTACGAGGACTTGCGTTTACAGCTTGTGCAGCTGCGAATACATCAAACTTTTCAAACCAACTACCAGACATAAGATTATTAGGTGTAAGTATATTGTTACTGTTTAATCTTACGGTAAAGTAATTAGGTACTCCTTGAAGTGGTTTACCAGTAATACGACTATACTCATTTACAATTATATCATTTTCAAAAGAAAGACTCATACCGTATAGACCATCTCTATTTCTTAAATCTGAAGCTATCCTGTCGAATCTTACCTCACCTTGTCTATTGACTATAGGAGAATCATATGCTTCTGCACCAGATACAAAATCATTAATACTTACAGGTGCTCTAGGTGATACGTGTACCATACCTATTTCTATTGTATTCTGATAAGGTTGTGTTAAAACATGCATTAAGTTATCACTTAAGGTTAGGTCGTTTCTAAATGTGCCAGATAAATTACTAGGATATTCTTTCTTAGTACTGCCTGCGGCTAAGTTATTATTTCTATCGAAGTATTTATCAAAGACAACTTGTCTTTCGTCAGTCATATATTCTAAAGATAAATCAGATGTTAAAGGTAATATTGTATTTACTCCATACTCATCTAGTACGTATAGACTATCTGCTGCTTCAGCTACACCAGTTATTAACCAGTACTTATTATGGACCCCACCATTAGGTAAGTTAACTTTTTGTTTTAAATAATAATTTTTCAATTCATTAACATTAGCTTCATCATATATAGCTCCATCTTCAAACTCAAGACCAACGTCTTCAGCTAAACTAGTATCAGTCATATATCTTAGTTTGTTTACTTCTACATACTCTCCAGTTCTTGTTTCGTATAGTCCAGGTGTTTGACTTCTAATTTGTGTCTCTAAATTCATATTAACTCTAGCTACAATCTCATCTAATGATTGATAGTCAACACCATCAATGGTAGGTCCAGGATTGTTAGCAATAAACCTGTCAATATTATCTCTTAAAATATTTACTTGTTCTAATGTTTCTCCTAAAATTTTGTAATCAAGTTGAAGTGACGGTCTATTGCTTACTGGCTCTGATACATTGTATATATCTGGTCTCATATTGTTACGCTCATGTCTAATCTCATTAGATAATCCTTGTAAACTATTTATAAAATTAGCTGTTTCAAACTGTGGCAAAGAAGTTTTTGCTCTTTTTATTAGTTTTTGTATCTCATCTTGTATAGCAGTATCTTTGTTAAAAGGGTTTAACCTATAACCATTCTGGTGCCATTTTAAAGTTCCTAGCACTTTGTTCTGAACTGTATCATCTATTACTAAAACCTCTGTTGCCATATAACGAGTTTGACGATTCCTTTGTGCAGAATAAGAAAACAGTTCTCCATTACCATCTACCCAATTAAGGCTTGGGGCATTACCCATACCTGTAGTAGCATTAAGAAGAACTTTAAAACCATAATCTTTAAGCTGCGAATAAAATGCACGGAGTTGAGCACCAGAAAAATTTTGAAGATATTGATAATTACGCAAAGTTATACCACCAGCTTCTGCATATGACATGTTTGTTAACTCTAACAATGCTGCACTATGACGTATAGGACTATCCATATTTAATATTTGAATAGGGTTTACTCCTTTAATTTCAATAGCGTATATATCACGACCTACACGATTTCTGTCAACCATGTACTCAGCGGGATAGTCTGGATTGTTAGATGCATAACTTAAACTACCTAATCCTGCAGTTCTACCTCCTAAGTCATCTGATATTTTCCATGGTCTAATACCTGTAGCTGCATCTACTACGTTAGTGCTTCTATATATTACGAATGAGTCATCGCCTGTTCTGTGTAACATATCTGGATATTGAAAAGAATGGTGGTCTGGTTCTATAAACAGAGGTAGCTTACTAGGACTCATTATACTAAATGATGCTCTATCGGTTGGTGTCCCAAGATAAGCGTGAAGAATTTCTATTTCTTTTGTAGTAATTTCTTTAAAACTAACAGCTGTACTATTTTCAAAATTATTTTCAAGGTAAACTTCATCTGCAAGTTCACCAGTTATTCTGTCACGACTGTTTAAACTAGATTTTACTCCCTCCAAATTTTGATTAAGTATATCTTTTGTCTCAATAAATTCTCTTAAATCTTCTTCTATTCTTTGTTTCAGTACCTCAGGTGTTACTGTTACGTCTTTATCATCCATTCTTACTTTTAATATATATAAATAATTTTGCCCAATAAATGTATTTGTAAGCCATCTGCTAAAATTAGCATTACCACTTGAACCTAATTTTTTTAACTCCGATTTAAACTTGTCATACACAGCTTGTCGCCCTCGAGTAGTAGATGATAAAGCTTCTTCTAGCTGCTCCTCTGTCACATTTTCAGAAACACCTGGTAAGTATTGTACAAGATAACTTCTAAAATCTAATTCACCTGCTGCTACTCTTTGCATAAAGTTTCTAGTTCTCTCACTTTGGTCTCCTATGAATAAAACTTCTTCTACTTCTTGTTCTGTTAAGCCTTGCATGTCTTGCATAAATCTTTGATATTCAGTTGCTGTTCTTTGAATGTCAACTATACCTGCATCAATAGCAGCTTTTGTTGCGGCTTCTAGTTCACCACCAAAATAAAAAGTACCGAAGAAAGGTTGTGCTCCATACCTCACCATAGATGCTTGTACTGTACTGTTAACTGGTTGTGCAATAACATGTAAATTATTCTCTCTAGCAAACTGTATTATCTCTATCATTATCTGAGAAGCTCCGCCTTGTCCTTGCATCTCAGGTTTAACAGTTAATAAGTCAACATATAAAAATGTATCATTAATTAATGTCAGCTCAAAAGGTGGGTTTCCTTCAGACATTTGAGCAAAAGGTACTGTATCTCTTGGGTCATCAGCTATAAAGTCGCTGTATTTCTGTGCTAGTAGATATTCTAAATCAGCTACATCATTACTTAATTCAAAACTGACACCTCTATTTTCATAGCCCTCATCATCTGGTAAAGTTAAAGCATCTGCAGCTGAGGTTTCTAAATTATCAACTATCTGAAGTTCCTCTTTGATTGCAGTTAATTCTTTTTCTATTTTTGCAAGCTGAGCAATATCAGGTTGTTGACCAGATTGAGTTATAGCGGCAAGTTGCTCTTCTAGTATTTCTAACTTTGCTAAAAGTTCTTCTTTACTTTCCATTGTTTGATTTTACTTTTTTAATTGCTTTACGACCTTTAGCTATAAGTACTTGTAATTTAATTAACTCAGCCATTTGCTCATCGTTCATTGTATTTACTTTCCATAAAATCTATTTGTTTTAATAAAGCATCCCCTATAAAAGGCTCGTTTAATTTTTCTTTTACTTTATTAAAATATCCCTTTGTTGTTTGAAAAGCGTCATAACCTTTTTGTATTGTCTTAGCTACAGCAGTATCTATAAAATTAAGATTACTGTAGTCATCATTCCCTGTTATTCTGTTTGTTTCATTGTTAATAAACTCAGTATCATTATCTGGTGGAGTAACTGGTGGTTGAAATGTAGGAATCGCTTGAAAAGATTCAGTAATCTTTTTATCTATTCTTGCATTAACCCATTCAGTAGCTCCTAAATGATTTGTTAAATCTTTTTTTGCTTCAGAATAATAAGCACTATTAGGAGTTACAAGTTTTCCTGTAGACCAATTATTTATACCACTGTACTTATCACCACCAGCAGTTAGTTGTACTATAGCTAAAGCTGCTATGGCATTTGCACCAGGTTCATATAATAAATCTTTTAACTCTCTTTTACTAAGTCCTTTAAACATAGGGATATTAGAGTTTACTCCATTACTAGGTTGTTGTGAAGTAAGGTATGTATAGTTAGCTTGGTTTAAATTTATTTGCCAAAGTCCGTGGTCATAAGTTCCATTATTATTTTTAGCTCCTCTAACATTTTTTGCTATACCATCAGTTTCATTGTCACCAGTTCTATGTTCAGCAAAAGCTAACCCAATCATAAAATGCATGTCTTCAATAACTCTAGGGTTTTTATTTAATTCATTACTCTGCATCTCCATACCAGCATTATTTTCTAAGTAATAAGTAGCTCCTAGTAAGAGGTAATAAAGTTTAGTAGCATTGTACATGTTACTTTCCTCTAACGTATCTGCCAATATTACCGATGTTGGTAAGAAGATTAACAAAAGTATTATTATAAAGAGCTGTATCCCTTTGACCTTGTAACATATCTCCATACTTATCCTTTACGAACTCATCAAATTCTTGACCAATAACAGCACCCATTTGTTCTTGTGAAACTGTTCCTTGCAATTCCAAATCATTTTCGTATGGCATGCCTGATTGTGCTGCTTGAGCTCTTTGTCTTTCAGCAGCTATTTGTGCTTGTATATTACTCTCATTTGTTTTAAAGTTTTCTTTTTGTATATCATAAGAAAGTTTACTAATGTAATCTGCATAAGCAGACAATTCGTAATCACTAGCTGGTCTACCTAATCCTTCTTCAATCGCACTACCTATAGTAGCTTTGACAGAATAAGGACTTGGATTTATATATTTAAACAATGATTGGTAATTGACACCAGCACCTTCTGATGCTGCAAACTTATCTTTACCATAACCATAATCTTCTAAAGTATCTTTATAGAACTCTTTAATAAATACAGTTAAGTTTTGTGCAGTTGCACCTGGTGTTAACAATATAGAATATAAATCTTCTTGTGATATAGTCTCACCATTTAGATTAAATCGTGACATTGCAGACTCTATAGCCTGTACAGTACCACCATCATTATTATCTAGAACACCATATACGAAACTAAATGGTTGTAAAAATCCTGATTCTACTAGAAGTAATTGTACTTCCATAATCTCTTCAGGACTAGCATTAGCAAACAACTGTCTGCCTAATCCATATTCGTATAAAGGTTCTTCACCTTCTCCGTAAACTTCTGGAATAACTTCACCTGCAATACCGTAGTATTCTCCACCAGTAAGACCCATTGCTACGCTGCTTAAATAAGTATCTTCAATAGGTACTGGTCCAGTCACAGAACCTACCTCTTGACCTTTTAGGTTCTGTAAAAAATCTGCAGGGTCTATGTTATTTTTTTCTAACATAATGTCCAAACGTTTTAAGTATTCTGTTTTATCTATTTTCCCTGATTCTAATTCAAGCAATAAACTTTCAGCATTGTCTTTATCGTATAACATAAATGCAGATTCTTTGTAAGCATCTTCTCTAGCTTGCTTTTCATAGTAAGCTTTACGTGCTAAGTCTGATTCTTCAGAGTAAGTGTTCAGGACTTCTATGTTCGCATCTTCAAAACTAACTCTAATATCTGCAGGGTTCTTACCCTGGAGTACTGCTTCTATAAGTAAATCGTGATGGTCTCCTGCAGCTACAGCTATCTTTCTTAAATCTTCTGGTGGGGTTATCTCATAGATATAATTGAATCCTTCTTGTACTTCTGGTTCTAAATTGTCCCACTCTCTACCTAAAGAGTAAGATATCATGTTTGTGTACTGTGCATAACTCATACCAATGTCTTCTTTTCTAGTTGGCAAATCCTCTTCACTATATGAAGTTGTTGCAACCCCTGATACATTCTTTATTGTGTTACCAATAATATCACCAATAACAAAATTAGGAATCCAGCCGAATATTTTCCAAAATTCTTTTAGTTTTTCTTCGTTAAGATTTTTCTTTTTAAAGTTTTTATCTCTAAATATATCTAAAAGGTTACCTTTAACTTCTACATAAGGTATATTTTTTCTGTTATTTAAAACATCTTCTAAAGCTTTTTGTTGTTCAGGCGTTAATTCTTCAGCCACTGAATACTCCTCCGAGGTTCTCTTCCTCTATTTCTAATCTAAAAATATCATACCACAAATAGTAAAAGTCAGGGTGTTGCATCATAAGTTGTTTAGATAATGTACTTAAATACTGTCTTGCTTCTGCAGCTTCTGACCTACTTAAACTAGCATTAGCTCCAAACTGTGAACGTATAGATTGAAGTACATTTTGTCTAGCTATTAAATATTTCATTGCACCTTGAATAGAAGGTAAGTTCTCTATAGCAACTTGGCTACCATCAGGCATCTTAACTGTTTTACCACTTTCATTTGCTAACAAAGCTTGAAACTGTGCTATCTTAGAATCTATATCCATTGACTTAGCTACTGATGATGTAGTCCCATAACCAACAAATTTCTTTTGTAAATCTAATTTAGTTAAATACAGTTGTTCAAATTTTTTATCCATTGGTACAGATGCATAAACATTAGTATCTAAAAGTAATCTTCTAGCATTTTCATAAGCTAAAGAACCTTGTGCCTGTCTTATAGAACGTTTAAATTCAACGTCAGTTAAATCTACTCTTCTTCCCTCTGTAAAAGCATCAGCCCATTGTTGATAATCAAACTCACCCAAAGGACTGTCAGGGAATAAGTAATAAGATATGTCAGGATACTTGTCCATAATCTCTTTGTTTGCTTTATAAAAATATCCACCTTCTGTTGTATAAGCTGTTGCTTGTATCTTTTTAGATTTAGAAACAAGTAATGCACTAGGGTCAAATCCAAATGTCCTTATAAACTCAGCAGTAGCTGTAACTCTGTCTCCATCTACACCAGCTAACATTTGATAATATGCGTCAGAAAATAAAGTATCTGCAAAAAACTTATGTTGTGGGTCATTTGCTTTAGCTTCCCATGGGTCTAAAAATGCTGCACCATCTGGTCCAACTTCATATTCATAATTAACTACAGCAGGTGAAGGAGCAACGAATGCTATAAACGCTTGGTATTTTAACATATTGTTAGCTAACTTACGTGCTTGTTCTAAACTTTTTTGTTCTGCTTCTGGAGTACTGTCATCATAAATACCTGAAACAAACATAGCCCTTTGTACTTCTTTAACTCTGTTTGCGTAGGCTCTTTGTAGTTGTGGACTTCCACTACCACTTGTAGAACGTAATCTATTTAACCAAGTTGGCAAAGCTGCCTCTACATAATAACTTGGGTCTAAAGGTGAGTACTGTGGTCTACCATAAGGAAACAACGCTTGGTCAATTCCTTTAGTAGAAGGTAATACTGCTGATGCAGGTAGTGATACTAATGGTCCTAAACCAGGTACTACTGAACCAGCTACCATGTTTAATCCGCTTGCATAGCCTTCTATTCTTGCATTAACGCCAGGAGCATCTATATCTTGAGCACCTGTAATAGGATTAGTAATTGAATTTTCTGGACTAGGATTTCCTAGTTGTCTATCTAAACTATTGTTTAATCCAAAACCAGGTGCGTTATACATTTCCTCTCCACTTTGTGGGTCAGTAGTAAAGAAGCCTTCATCATCTTCTTCACCAAAGATGCTAGGCTTTCTTGCACCTTCAACACCTCGTTGTAGTTTTCTACCGAATAATGTTTTCTGATTCTTTAATAGCCTTGTCCACGTACCAGCAATCTCTAAATAAACTTCTGCGAAAGGAAAAGCAAGTCTTAACATATCAGAGATAGCATGTCTCTTGTTTAAATCATATAGTAATGATTGCGTTTCTTTTAAGGAATAAGCTTTAGCTAGTGTATCTATCTGCTCTAAGTCATCTATACCTATTTGTTTACTAACATCAGCAAAGCCCATGTTTTCTAAATTTTTAAGATACTTGTTACCACTACCACCTTTAGGTAAACCTCTCATACTTTTTTTAGCAGCTCTCATAATTTCTCTTCTAGCTACTTCATCCATATTGGCGTATGCACTTTCTATAAATCTCCAGTAGTACTGTCTAAATGCAGGCGACCTTGACAACTCATTAGTAGATGCACCCATTAAAGTAGAGAACAATGTTTCTAGAACTCTGTTGTATTGACTTACTCTGTCTCCATCCATATCAAATCTTGAAGCTTTAACCTTAAAGGTATTGTCTATCAAGTCGCCTTTAAAGTTTTTAAGCCAAGTACTATAAGAATTAAATTCACTTCTTGTCATGTTTCTATTAAAATTTCTTTCTACATAATCATTAGCTTTCTTACTAAAGATAGAAACTTTATTAGCAGCACGGTCATCTAAAGCATTTATAGAGATATGTTCTATCAACTCTTTGTCTCCTGCATTTTTAATTACATAGTCTATTGGGTTTTTTATCTCTAGAACATTTGGGTCTGAAGTATTTATAAATCGTTTAGTACCATTAGGTAGTATCTCGTATGCTTCGTATTTACCACCAGTTTTAAGATGTATACGTGCAACTATAGAATCGATGTACGAATCTGAATAAGCTTTGTTTTTATTAATTAAATCTTTTAGATATCTACCTTCATCAGTAGAGTTACCAACATAAGCTTTACGCCATTTTGATAAGTCTCCATTCCAGAAAGATTGTTTAACTGCATCTACTGACTCTTTATACTTAATAGGATTTTTAACTGGGTCTATATTTATTTTTGCTAATAAAGGAGCTATAGGGTCATCAGCTAGCTGTAACAACTCTGAGGTCCAACTACTGTAAAAACCTGATGCTTCTTTATTCTTTGTTATGAAACCTCTACTTCTTCTAGGGTCCATACCTAACATCACACCATTATTCGTTTGTGACATAGCTTCTTGATGAAAGAAACTTTTTTCCATAGTCTCATCAAATATGTCTGTTCCACCTCTACCATAATTTTCAGTTAACCAATCTCTACTCTTTTCTCTTTGAGTCATAAACAGTTGTCTATTCCTTTGTGGACTTCTACCAAATATCCAAGCAAAAGCAGAGACAGGATGTGTGAATACGTTGTCTAGTCCTTCTGCCCACATTCTAATTTGCTCTTCTCCTACGACCCTTGTAACCCAAGCTGGACGCAATAGGATAGAAGGTTTCCAAAGCATCTGCATATATCCATCACCAATCAAAGAAACCATACCATCTGTAATTTGTGCTATGTCATCACCATCTGTATTAAGTTTTACATTTACTCTTGTCTTCCTTACTAACCTAGATATAGATTCAGCCATGTTTCTTTCTGCACCTTTTACTTCTAATTTAGCTAAATCAGTAATCGGTTTAGATAATAATTTATCGTAGGCTTCATCTGTTATGTTTCTACTTCTACCAGTTAATCTAAGGTGTAAATCTCTCATAGGTCTAAATACACGTAGGAACAATCTAGCATCAGGCATTGGTATGTAACCTTCATCCCAATACTCAGATAACAAGTGTGCTGTAGCTCTAGGTCTATTAACAGTTTTAAGACTTCTACCTGAAGTTGTTTTAGTAAACTCTTCATAAATAGCATTGATTACTTCATCACTGCTTTCATCAGTAGGTACTTTACGTATCTGTTCTAAGTTTTCTTCTAATACAGTTTTTAATTTACCTAAAGTTACTCTTTGATTTTTACTTTGGTAATATAATAAATCTTCCATTATATTTTTTTGTAATGCTTTTTGTACATTATCTATATCTGAACTACCTACAACATTTAATTTCTTTACACGATTTCTATAAATAAACTCTTGCATTTCTTTTATTTGTTTCTTTGAAGTAGTTTTAGATAAATCAATAACTATGTGTGGTTTGTTACCTTGATATGCACCTGTCTTTAAAGTACCACGTACTCCTAAGTCTGCATTATCTAGATACCCTTTAATTGATTTTAACTTTTTAGATGTCGTACCTGAATAAAATATAATAGTTCCATCAGATTCCTCAATGTTTCTTTTTACAACAGATGCTAAATCTTCTTTAGGGTTTATTGAACCCCAGTCTTTATTCCAATAATCAGGGTCATATACATCTTTGCTTTCTAATATCTCATTAGCTTTCTTAAAAGATGGTACAACTTCTGATATCTCACCATCTAATTTAGCAATATTTTGTGCAATTCTTTTTCTATCGTTTATAAGATTTTGTTTAACTATGCCAAGTGAAGGACCAGAAGAAACTTTAGTTACATCATCTACTGACTCTTGTACAGTTTCTTTATCTATTAGTTCACCTTTTTTACCTGAACGAAAATCTCTACTTCTGTATCTTGTAGTTCTTTGTATTTCTTTATTAACTTGATTTAATGCATCCTCTTTTAATTTATTTAAACCAATAATAATTTCTGTATCTTCCATTTCATCAGTACCATAATTTTTACGGTACCAATCTTTATTTACTTTATTAGGTGCATACTGTGCTTGAACTCTAGCTAATTGTGCGTCAAGGTTCTCTATAGCTTTTTCAATAGTATTCATTACTTTTTTAGAATCTTCTATAGTTTGTATTTTATTTTGTACTTGTAATCTTTCTTTCTTAGGCAATGCGTTTATTTCTTCTTGGCTTCCACCTAGGGCTTCGTCTCTAAGATTGCTATATTCTTTCTGTGCAGTTAATTCATCTACAGCTTTACCATCATCTAAGTTAAGTTCTCTCATTCTTGGTGATTGGTTGTCGTATCTAGCTCCTTTAGTCACTTCAAAATCAAGTAACTTAAAAGCTCTTTTCTCTGTCTGCACTAAGCTAAACAATTCTTTATTAGTCATACCAGTTTTAGACAAAACCATTTCTAACTGTGTAGCTTTCTGTGGATTAGTAAATACATCCATAGGTATGCTTGTGACACCTTTAACTCTTAAATATGTATTTTGATATCTATAAACTTTATTTGTAACTTTGCCTTTAAAAAACTTAAAGCCTTCTGCTGTATCGACAAATGCAGTAACTGTACCATCTGCTATTTCTTTAGTTTTTTCAAAGAAGTAAGGTCCATATTTTTCTGATAAGTCAAATACATTCTCAGGGTCAGATAAAGTACCATCTGGTATAGTGTATCCTTTAGAAACTTTACCACCTGTAGCAACACCTATTTCTTCAGCTATATCTAATGCATTACGTTCTGCACCTTCATAAAATCCAGATATTACTTCATCTATTAATATTCTAGTTTCTACAGCAGTAGGGTCGTTTGATATCTCTTTAACCTGTGCAACTATATCTTCTATTTCTTTTGTAACGACTGTTGTGTCGCCTTTAAATTTTGCTAATACTTTTTCAATAACTGTAACTGTGTCGTCATCAGTTAATACTTCAGAAAATTCTTCTTTCATCATCTTAGGTATTTGTTCAAACTTAGAACCAGGGAACCATTCAAGTTCACCTAACTCATTAACAAAGTATCTATGTGTCTCATCTACGCTTGCCATCCATTTTTTAATACCTTTCATTAATTGTGGAGGTAAATCTATAGCTTCAAACTTTTGTCCAATATGACCAAGTACATCATTCCAAATGTCTAACACGTCTCCCATATTTTTTAATGATTGTGCTTCATCAGGATTTAATATTTGATTTTCAGCTAGTTCTGCTAGTCTCTGCAATGCAGGTTCAGCAACATCATCATCTACTTTTGCCCACTTCATCCATTGTTTAAAATCAAAAAAGGATTGGTTTAAATCTTTAACATTTAATTTTGGTACAGGAAATTCTGCAAATATTCTACCTAGTGCACTATCAGCTTGTGATTTACGAACTGCACCCATAAATCCTACTGCTTCTCCAAATTCTCCACCAACTAATCTACCTGCTGCACTAGAAACAGAACCTCTTAGTGCTAATGAATTAGGGTCTAGTCTTTTAAACTTTACAGCAGTTTCTATTGCTGGTATTAATAAATCAGTAACTTCTTGTGGTGAGTTAGCTTTCATTAAATTTTTATGTAATGCAGCATCACCTTGATTTTTTAACAAACGACCAACAGTGTCAAAGTTATCAGCTAATGCTATTTGTTCTACAATTTTTCTACCACCTTTTGTAGCAGTTAAATATTCTGTAGCAGAAGGAACGTGTATAGTTTTACGTACAGCATTATCTATAATTCCTGCACTTTTCAAAACATCAGCTTGTGATAGAGACCTAACAGCTTTACCTGCTTTGTTTAGATAACTACCAACTAATATTGATGGGTCAGCTACTAAAGTAAAAGCACCGTCAATAATTCCTGACATAATATCGTAACCTTTTGTTCCTGGTTCAAATACAGTAGCTGTTAATGGTGCTGCTGGTGTTAGCTTACTTGTACCAAATCTAGTTTGTATAGTAAGACTTTCGTCACGTTCTCTTTCGTTGTTAGTAATGTCTTGACCATAATAGGTTTGTATTATCTTTTTAGCTTCATCTTGGTCTACACCTCTACCTACTAATTCTTTATACACATCTGTATCTTCAGCTAATGTAGAGTTAGGAAAGTATCCTTCACCTAAGTTAACCTTTTTACCTGCTGACAAATTCTGTAATGCTGTTCTACCTACAGAAGGTCCTAATATATCTCTTACTTGTCCAAGCTCATTACGTGCATCATTACTAATTAAAAGCTGTAGTGATGCACCTAATATTCCTTGACTGTCTCTATATTTTTTTTGGTTTAAATATTTTTGATAAGCTAGTACAGGTTTTTTAACTATCTCATCTTGCACAGAATCAAATGCTGTAAACGCAGTTCTTATAGTTCCTCTACCTACAGACTTTACTCTATCCCACCAAGTCTTTTCAGAGTCAAGCCATCGTTCAACTATAGTTCCTATTTCAGGAGATTGTGCTGTTAAGTTCATTAAGGATGCACCAACTAATACATCTTTGGGTAAATAAAAATGTTCTCTAACTAAACCTTGAAGATTAGTAGCAGTCTGTGGTGCAGACTCAATCATACCTTGAATTACTTTAGCTTGGTCTATCCTTGAATTTTGTTGGGTTTCTTCTATTTCATCTTGTACAGGAGATTGCCACCACCATCTTATTTCAGCCATATTACAAGTCTTTCAGTAAGGCTGCTATCTCCTTGCTAGGCAATACTTTATACATAGCTTGTAAAATCATATTTGCATCAGGAGCTGGATTAAATCTATTGAATCCATCTTGTGTACCTGCTAACGGACTAACCATAGGGTCTTGTTCAGGAGCAGTAACATCTTGTACAAATCCACCTAAATTACTAGGTGCAGGTTGTCTTGCTTGTGTAGGTACAATAGGTTCTTCTATCTGTTCTAATGGTGCAGAGTTTCTTAAAGTATCTAACTCTTTAGCTTGTCCTTTATAATCATCAGCTTTATAATCTGCAACTTTTCTTTTCCTACTCAAAATGTATTCCCATGTGTATCAGGATGAAATGTAATTTCTATTCTTCCTAGACCAGGAACATAAGTAACTGCTAGTGTAGTGTATTCTGCATTAACATATTCAGGTAGGTCATACTCTTCTATTACTTCTTCTATTGGGTCAGAAAAATTACTAGCAATTATTTGTGCAAACTTTTCGTTATCACTATCGAACAGGTGGGGCATTACCGCCTCCTAACATAGCTTGTAAGTTTGGTGGACCACCTTGTTGTTGTCCAGCCATTGCTTGCTGTAACATAGCTTGTTCCTGTGGACTTGGTTCTTCACCTTGTGCTGTAAAGTATTTTTCTAATATAGAACCTTTTTGTTTAGGGTTATTATAAATTTCTACAACAGCAGCCATAGCAGTTTTGTCACCTTGCTGAGATGCTTGTATTAACATTTGGTCCATAATTTCTTCTGACTTCTGTTTAGTAATTCTTTCATTAATGTGTGTTATATTTTCTAAACCATCCATTTCCTGTTGCATAGTTTCTTTATCTATAACTCCAGCTTGCATTAACTGTAGTCCTGTAATAATTTTATTTGGTGCATCGAATGATGCCATAGCACCATACTTTCTTCTAGTGCTGTAGTTTTTATCTATATCTGTAGATGGTGTGTAGTTTTCTGAAAAAGATGCACCTTTATAAGTTCCTGTCAAAGGTTTTCTTTTGTTACCAAAAAGCACTTCATCTAACTCTAATCTTTTAGAATCTATTTCTTGTAAAGCATATTCAAGTATTGTGTGATACTCAGTAACCATAGCTCCTACACCAGATTCCAGTTCTTCTAGACCTCTACCAGTTACAAATGAATTAGGTGAGATAGCATCGTCTTGAACTGGATATCCAGCAACAACTCTTAATTGTCTTTCTAATCTACCAACAGCTTCAAATAACTGATACGGTAAGTTAGTAACAGGTTTTACTATTTGTGAACCAGGTGTTAAATAGTTTATAGCATTTCTGCCTTTTCTATATTGTCCTGATTCTATTTCTCCAACTATATTTGTTTCTGTAAATACTGCATCCTCCATAGCTATAACAGATAAAATGTTTATCTTTGCCATAGAAGCCATAAGTCCAACTACTTGGTCAAACTGACCTTGTATTTTGTCAAAGCTAAATCTTTTAGCTACTACAAAAGATGGACCTGATTTAAGAGGATTAGGAACAAAGTCTACTATTTTCTTAGAAGCAACATGTACAACATATGTACCCTCTAGGTTCATATATTCTAAAATTACATCTCCGTTTTCATCTGAGTTTTCCCAACTACCATCGTCTGAAGTTCTTAGATTGTAACCATCATATGATTGTGAATCATTATCTTTATCTCTATAATATGCTTTAAGCTCTGGGTACATCTCCATAAGTTTTGTTATAGGAACTTTTTGAATAATTGCTAACTCATCAGGTTGCTGTGTGTTTCCAAAATAACCAGGGAAACAATCGTAAGGGTTGCGTAATTCTGCACATGGATACATATGTCCATTCATATCTAATTTTGTTGTAATAACCCATACAGCAAATCCGTAACCAGGAAGCCATCTTGAAACTTGAGGTAATTGTAATTCTAATTTTTGCATACTGTCGTATGAAGATAAAATTCTTTCTACTTTTTCTTTCTTACCTTGATTCCTAACACTATCTCTAGCATTAGTAATATGTACATCTAACGTTGGAACTTTACCAATTTTTTGAGCTAGTCTATCTAAAGCAGATAGCATAAGGTTAGGTGCTGGTATTGTATGTGACTCACTAGCATCAAGTCCAGGACCTAATAACTGTTTAATACCATCTTCACCACCATTTAATATAGCTCTAAATCTTGCTCTGTCTGTTAATGCATCATCATGCATTCGTTTTAAATAAGAAGCTCTTTCGATTATTGCGTCAGGTTTCATTTAACTCCAAGGTGTTTCGTTCCATTGTACACTATTATAGCCATCAAAACTAGGAGTGTATTCTATTCCTATATCAGAATATACTAATTTTGTTAATGCTCTGATAACTTTCATAGGAAACCAACTTGCCATAACTACGTCTGATTTGTAGCCTTTTCCACCTTTACCTTTAGAAGCAAAGTAAACTAATTGTTTTGTATACGTTATAGATTTGCTTTGTGCATCTGCATCATAAAAAGGTAGTACTATCATCTGCTCGTTAAACATAGGTGCTAATGCAGTTACTCCAAATTTTTCATCCCATTTGTTTTTATGTGTCTCGTGTCCTTCTAATTTAATGCCTTGCACATTACAGTATTCTTTTATTCTCTGGTCTTGTCTTATAGCTTTTTGAAAACCGTTCTCTTCAATAACCCAGTGATAACAGTTATATTTGTCGTGCCACATTTTGATTAAAGCAAAAGCTTCATCTAAACCACCACCCTGATGATTCTCTAAGTCAACTAATGTTAATTTAATTTGAGAAGCATTTGTCTCTACTGCCCATAAGAAACCTGCCTGATACCCTGTAGCTGCAGGGTCAAGTCCTGCTACTAGATATGCACCTTTAGGTATATGACCTAAACCAATATTAGGGTCATAACATTTCTCTATCTGTTCAGGATTAAATAATCTAAGACTGTCACTGTAAGCTTTATTAAGATAAACCATTTCAAAATTCTTTAAACCACCTGTAGTCATAGCATCACGTTTTCTATTTATTAACCATTTAAAAGTTCTCTTACCTGACCACAACATACAATCAACATGGTCTTCTTCTTCAAACTCAGGTATAACACAAAGGCTATCGTGTGCTTCTTCTACTATAGTTTCCCATGCTTCTGACTCTAGAATTGCAGAGTACAAATCTTCAGGATGCTGACGTGAACCTATAAGTACCATAGCTGTATGTTCTTCTTTTCTTGAACCTAATGTAGTTGTCCACCAGTTTTTTGTATTTTCTCTTGACGCTGGTTGCATAGTAGAACTGTGGTCTTCAATGTCATCAGCAATAATTAAGTCACAGTCACGAGAAAGTATCTTACCACCACGACCTATACCTATCATTGTTGGTGATTTAATACCAGCTACTGTTCGTGTTGATACAGTAAATCCACTACGTGACCACATTTTACCTGCTCTTGTTGCTGGTTTAAATGTTCCTCCTGGACCACAAAAATCTTCTTTAAGTTTTTCATTTTGCTCTAGTGTATCCATAACTGACATAACAGAGTTCATAGCAATATCTTCGTTACCACCAACCCACATAATACGTATGTTAGGGTTTCTCATAATAAGCCAAATAACAAAATGTATTAACAATTCAGTTTTACCATGACGTGGTGGTGACAGTATCATTTGCTGTCCACCAGTTAGTAAAGCTTTGTTAATAGATTTTATCCAGTTAACATGAAAGTCTGCAGTTTCAAAAGGTATCCCCATTTCAGTTAAAAAGTATCTGTCTCTAAATTCTCCAAAATCTTTTAAAGATTGTTCTGCGTCATCTGATATCTCCCAGCTTTCAGCTTGCCTATCTTTAGCGTAATCTTCTTGGAATGCACCTAGTAGCCTACTGATATGTGAAGACGTACATTTTAATTCGTCTGCTATTTCTTGTCTAGTTAATCTGCCCTGTATTAAATCTAAAGCATAACCTTCATTTACAAACTTATCATATAAAGCACCACGTCTAACTTGTGTAACTGTGCCTTTGTTAGATTCTTTTATTTCAGGTTCGTACTCTCTACCCTGTTCTTTATAACGTTGTTTTCTTTTTTGCTCACGCCACTTACAGGTATCAGAACAATACTTACGTGCTTTTTGAGGTAACGTATTTTCACATTCTGGTGAAATACATATTATGTTTTTAGTTACCATTTAGTTTTTGCTGCCCAATATGCAGCCGACATTTTACCCTTCTTGATGTTCTTAGCATGCCTTGCTCTAAAAGCTTTATTTCTTTTTGAACCCTTCGGACTACCCTTAACTCCTTTTTGTCCAAATCTAATTAACTTATTTGTGCTACCTGATTTAGCTAACACTGCGTGTGATTTAGAACCATGACTAGGTGTAGCTTTAGGTTTGTTATAACCTGAGAATTTTTCACCTCTATACTCAATCGCCATCTTGAGCCTGTTCTACATTACTGTTATAATCATCTACAAATTTTTCTACTAAAGAATCTATTCGTGATACATTAGGTCTCTTTTGTACAATGACACTACCACAAGCATCTGACAATTCTAAACTCCATTTTTTTAAAGATTGTGGACTATCAAAAATATTTTGTTTTATCTTTGTTTTTTTTCCCATTATTTCTTCTTTTTCTTTTTTGGAAAACCTTTTTTCATATTAGCGTAAGCTTTAGGTGAAATAGTAGAATTTTTTTTAGACCTACTTGTACCTGCTTTTTTTCTTTTATTCATATTGTAATAAAGACCTTTTTTAGCAGCCATTATTTTTTGGGTTTTCTGCCAGTACCGTATCTTTTTTTCTTACCTTTTTTTCCTATTGGCATATTATCTCCTAATTTTTATATTATATTTTATACATCCTAGATTAACACATTTCTTATAATTTGGTGTTATCTCATAATCTTTATTACAAGACGTACACAACAATTTGTTTTTCATTATTTTATTATAGTTGATTAGCCTCTACTTCCTCCAACAAGTGATAAGAAACGTCTAACGTCTTTACGAGCCCAGTCGCGACCAGGTCCTTAATAGGTACGATAAGATTGCGTGAAAAAAAATTTTTATTCTCAGCTTCTATAATTTTGTACTTACCTTCCATTATCCAGTCTACAATGTAGGGTATCATCGCTTCAGGTTGCCAGTAAAGAAGTTCGTTGGTCGGATAAATCCAGTAGAACATAAAGTCTGCAAATGTTTTAAATTGACACCCTATCTGTTTGCTGCCGTTGTCCTGTACTATCTGTATCTCTAGAGCTACGTTACCTGTGTCTTTAGATTGTGTATCTGTTTTAACTTCAACATAGCGTACACCTAGTTCGTTGCTAATTACCATAAGGTCTGCACCTTTAAGCTGTTCGTCAGGTCTAGCGTCCTTTACAATGAATTTTCTTTTACCATCATCTTGTTGTGTGTCATAAAATAACTTAACTAGATGTTCACCTTTTTTGCCTACCTGTAACTGTTCTTTAAAATCAAACATATTTTTTCCTTCTTTAACTTGATTATAATTTTACTATAGCTAAGGTTATAAACATAGGCATTACAATTTAGTAGCTTTCAGACATAAGTTGTAAGATTATAGGCAAAACTCAAGCCGATTAGCTACACGGTGTTAACTAGCGTTAAAGGCTATTACTTCACATATTTATAAATAGTCAAGTCAAACAAAAATTCACTAAACTTATTTACTGCGTTGGGAGGGAGTGACACAGGGTTCGTTGCGTCTACAACGCACCTCAAGCGTACTATAAAAAAACATTCTTTTTTCTTACCTTTACTAGCAGTAGTGTGTTAATATAGGACAATAGGAACGGTGGTGTAGGTTACCAATCTATACCTTCTTGATTGTTCTACAATGCCTGTAATCAATCTATACCACAGTTCTTTTTCCAAACAATTACCAGCAATTTTTTCTCTACTTACGTAATGATATATAGGGGGTGTCAGGTTAAATCCCCCCTCTCAACACACATGCATAACGCTACGTACGGTGCAAGTGTTAACTATGTACTATATACTACTTCTCTCTCATCTACACTACATATAGTAGGTTCTTTGCTAATATGTCCTATCTTTCCTCTATAACCATACCTTCTGTTAAACACCATAGATAATTCCATTACTTATTCCTCTACATACTAACGAAACAATAACATAGAAATAAACACACAAAATCAATACTCTAACAGCCACAACCCAACCACCACCGCTATTAGTATGTTTTGTGTGTTTCTTTATTGTTATTCTTTATTAGTATTGTGTGATTATATATATAGTACTCCAGACGCTTCATAACAGATTAGTAAAGTCAAATTCCTAAAGTAATACTATAAAATAATATACACTCACACACACTCAATAAGTATTACTAATAGGCGGTTTGACTTGACTTAACATGTTAATTGCGTAAGAGTACTATATATAATAAATAGTTATATAAATAATAATAGAAAGTAGGTGTAAATTGGTACAAGCACTAAAACAGTTATGGTATCTTAAAGATGAGGATATCATTCAAAACATATATAAATCATCTAAGAAATGGCTACCCAATAATATGGTATTAGTCAAATTACGTGGTACTCCTTCGTTCAAATTCTCCCCAGAAGGATTAGGTAAAACTAGGTACATGATAGCTAGTGTCAAATCTAATGGAGAATTTAAGAATTTAGGGATATTAAAACAATATGAAGCAGTCGTTCAGCTTCAGGAATTGTGTAAACAGTATCCCAAAATTCTAAGTCGTAAGGCGTTCAAGCCTACTAAAAGTGGAGCTATGAGCGAAACTTTTATGAAGGAAATAGGAACTAATGCGATAGCAGAACGTTTCCCTAAAGAAGTGCCTACTCTACAGGAGGCTAAAGCTTATATGAATGCTAGTTTCAAAGGTAAACCACAGGACTACATGTCATAATTGCCCTAGTTATTCTCCCCTTTCATTAGGGGAGTTTAACTTTTTTTTTATCTTAGTATTCAAGTCGTGTAGTCTTACACACCATAATCAGTTCCTATATCAACACATCATCATCATATATAATTATTAATATGCATATACATATGCATTTATACATACATTAATCTACTCTATACTATCTCTCTCTCTCTATACTACTACTACATATAGTGGTAGTAATATTACAATCTACGTGCACGTAGTAAAATAAATATTATTTTTTTTTCCAGATATATATTTAAATATATATCATACGCAGGTCAAGGGAGTCAATGCATAGGGGTTGTCAAATTCTCCTGGTCTATAAGACCCTATGTCGCCTAGGGCAAAATGTTAGATTTTGTTCAAGTCAATTCAAGATTTTGTTTTGACACGACTATATAGAATATGAAAGGTGCGTAATGAAACATAATAAAAAACCTTCTGTACCTAAGTTCAAGAGAACTTATGATGCAGTAGAGAAAGCTGTAATACATACAGAGATACCTGACCTTAATGGTATCAAAGAATATAAATACCCTGTACCTAATGCTATGCCTACGACTTCAGTATGCAAGTACTGTAGCAAGAACTTAGTTCGTGGCTATATATGCAGGGATTGTAGGGAGTTAGAAAACCCTACCATACCAGTCAAAGATACTACAGGTATCAAAGAAGGTCTGGTATTATTAGCAGAAATTCGTGCTAATGAGAGCATGCAACGGCAGGAGGATATGGAGGAGAACGCTACTATATCTATACCTAAGAGAGAAATCACTTATGATACCTGTGGTTTTTGTGGTATGAGTATAGGCTTACAAGACAAGCTATATACTATGCTCGTTACTGTTAAGAAAAGAAAACACAAGAAAAGAATTGCAGTATGTTATGACTGTAAATATTAATTAGCTACCAACAACTTATCCCTACCTGTTCGTTACCCTTTCGTTGCAGGTAGGGGGTAGCTTGTAGTACATGGTTCATAGTCTGTGTACTACGAGCTATCTATAAGTGCAAAACGACTAAATATTGAAATATATTTGATACCCAATGGGGAGAGTTAGCACTAGTAAGTAGGTAGCTTGTAGTACATGGTTCATAGTCTGTGTACTACGAGCTATCTGGGGAGATAGTAAGTATCAAACAATACGATACTTGTACGTATGGTGAAGCCCTAGTCTGTAGGAATTATGACGTCCCTGTTTGTAATGACCGAAGGCTAGGGTTTACCTATTTATGGAAGGAATAATATGGAGTGCGATAATTGTAGACAAGATAACTACATAGAGTTAGCAATACATAGCAACGTTAAGAGCAGTGTGCATGTGATAGTGCAGTGCTTTACTTGTGGTTATCAGACTATCAAGAAACAAAATAGTAAAAGGAGGTTAGATAGTGTCTAGTAAAGATGACATCTACGTGTATGTAGATGAGAACATGAAGAGAGATGAGAACATACTGACTGTTGATTTCTTATTTGATAGTGACGTATCAGTAGATGAAGCAGTAGCAGAGGTTGATAAGATTGTATGCCTAGTAGACGGCAAAGATGAATACAAACTTACTGCTCATAGACCTAGTATCTATGCTGTATCACCATTCATTGAGAAGGAGGAATAGTGGAAGCTATTAAAGAAGAAGAGTACGTAGAGCCTAATCATTGGACATGGGTAGGCGATGCAATAAAGCACAGACAAATCCTAAAGATACAGAACGACCCTTCTTGGATAGAGGAGAGTGAAGCTAATGGTTGGGTAGTGATTGACAATAGTACAACAGTACCTGATGACCTTTGGATATGTGATATGTGTAACAACTCACTTGATACTCTACTACCTATAGCAATATGGTGTGGTAGCAGAGCCATGTGTCAGGAGTGCATGACTAACGTAGAACAAAACTACAAGACTGAATACGACACGTATGAGTATTGTAGCTGTGGTTGTTCAAAAGGAATGACCCTTAATAAAGAACAGGAGGATAGTAAGTAATGGCAGACTTTGGCGATTTTATGAAAGACAACGCAGATGATTACGAACAATTTGCTCGTATGATGGACGCAAAGATGAAGAAGGCAGAGGAGTGGGGACTAGAAAGTATATCTAATGGACTAGCTATGACAGAGTTAGACCTATTCGGTGTAGGTATATTCTATGACCCTGACAAAGATGAGAATGGTAACGCTGTAGGTAATAAAGACAACAGACGTTTTCATGTAGGAGCACAAGATACTATCGGTGCCATGAAATTCATAGAGGATTACATATGGCAGAGACGTATGAAAGACTTTGCCTTTGGTGTTACTGCTTTCATGTCTCAGGTTATCAAGGATGTACGTGATAAACGTACCCCAGCTGATAATCAAATACTAGAACATGTCAGTCATCTTATGGAGGACGAAGGTATTGATAGTGGAAACACGTACGAAGTGTGTTTGTTTATTATGCAGGTTGTAATGAGCATGATGATGAGTGATGGTAAAACCTTTTCTATGATGTACAAACAAGTTGTAGAACATGAGGAACCACAGATGATAGCCCTTGGTTATCCACAATCTATAGCCTCTATCATAGAAGGCTACAAAGATGCAGACCCTACTGATATGAGACACCCAAGTAATATGGACATGTCTCTTACAGATGAGGATATACAAAACTTCTTAAAAGAAGTTATGCCTAACAAGAAAGACAACAAGAAAAACGAGGAGGAATAGTGGAAGCACTTAAAAGCTACGTAGCTATTACGAAAACAATATTGAATTATCTTAATTCATTAGCGATTTCTAATGGTTACAACAGGTCACTCATGGAGTGGCTATTTAATACTAAAGGCACAGATGAGATGAAAGCTATTGACGGAAGGTTCCCAATCTTTCTAAAGATGGCTATGCCTCATTACCATATAGAAGGAGTAGTTGCACCTATGCACTACAGAACTGTGTGGGAATGTGTACTCATAGGAGATGATGATACAGTTAACGAGAGTGCAACTGTTATCGTAGACATACCAGCAGAAGCTTACGAGTTACTGCCTGATGTACCTGAGGTACAAAATATTACTGATGATGTCATGTCAGTATGGGAGAATATAAAACAGGAAGAGATGACAGAGAACTTCATTAAGGAAGTGGAGGAATTGTTGTCTAAAGAAAGCGAGGAAGAATGACACAAGAGAATACAGTATGGTCTTTACTAGAAAAGGTCATACCACATACACCAAGACTATTGCTCTTTGGTATACCTGGTACAGGTAAGTCATATCAAGCAAGTAATCTTAGTGTTAAGAAAGAACAACAAGTATACACTACTACATTGACTCACGATAGTACGGCAGCAGAATTGATGGGACACTATGTTCCTACAGATACTGGTAGTTTTGAGTGGATTGATGGCTTAGGTATTAGAGCTTGGCGTGAAGGTGCAAGATTAGTTATTAACGAGATAGACCATGCAGGTGCTGACGTAATGACTTTCTTACATGCCTTACTAGATGACCCACAGTTTGCGAAGTTCACACTTCCTAACAAGGATAAGGAAACAGTTAGACCAGCTGATGGCTTTCAAGCAATAGCCACCATGAATGGTGTACCTACTGACCTAGGTGATGCCTTACGTGACAGGTTCCCTGTAACAATGAAGGTTGATACAGTCCACCCTGATGCACTTAATGTACTGCCTAAGAATATACGTGCTGTGTACAACGACTTTGAACATGATGCGTTCTCTATTCGTAGATGGTCAGCGTTTGCTAACCTTATGAATAGTGGCTTATCTAAAGAGGACAGTGTTCGTGCTGTGTTTCCTAACGAAAGTTCAATGATACTAGAAGCATTAGCCTTACAAGACCATGACAATGAGTAAGCTGTTTGGTAATGAGTTAAGTAAATTAAACTTACCTACTACTCTTACTAACATGTCCCTTATAGGTGACAGAGTTAGGAAACATAAGGTAGTAAGAAAGCATGACTTAACTCCTACTCCTAACAAGAGTGATTTAGTAATAGCTAGTTACCCTTATCTTAACAAGAAGGAGAGTGCTACTGTATCAATCGCTACTGCAATGAAGAAATATAATCTGTTTGCTAACATGAAGTTCCGTAGCAATGACAAAGTTGCTTTGCATACGGCACAGTACATGGTAGCTCATAGATATGTGGTAAGCGACCAGAGTAGAATACTAAATGCCATGGCTAGTGGTCTAGGTTATAGTGGAAACTATCACAAGTTAGAGGAAATACTAAAGCTAAGACAAGAAGAGGAAGACAACCTTACTGATAACGAGCTTAAATTCCTTGACTATTGTAGTGTTGCGTTACCTTACTGTTCAGTAACTCATAACGATAAGATGAGTACTACTGCTGTTGATATGTTACTAGAAGGTGCAAGTCTAAAAGAGGTAATGAGTTTTCTTGTTCCTCATGCACCTTTCTATATGCACGTTAAGAGACAGGAATTAGCTAGTTATTGTGTTAGTGCATTACGATTGCACTATCCACCTAACTCTAATATACCTGAAGAGTATTTACTTAGAGATGCCAAGCAGTTAACAGATACTGTTAGTCAACTATTTGGTATATGTGCTAATGCTAAGTCATACGTAAGAAGCCTACAACTCACAGGAGATTACAGGTGGAATGAGGAGTTAAAGAGGTACAAAGGAAGACCTCTTAACAAAACACAAATACGTAGGAGAATTAATAAGGTAGTGAGAATGTTAACTCTTAACGACTTAGAATATTGGGATAGGAAACAAATGGCTAGGTATGGATTTGCTGATAAAGATGGTAGATTAGATACAGAAAATTCTATTCAGCTAGCAAGTGATGAGTATTTAGAATTACTTATGAAACAAAGCTTGACTGATATTAATGATACTGTACTAACATTGCCTGATAATATTGGCAAAGAGTTAGCTGATAATATTAAAGAGTCAGCACAACATTACCATGACAGAAACCTTATTGATTACGCTATGAACGAAGGTGGTGTTCATGGTGTAGCTGATGTAAAACGATTTGTTCCTAATCATAGGATACAAAAAGCAATTAGAGAAATTACTAGGCGTAGTAGTGATACAGGTGTAGTGCCTAAGAAAATGTATCGCTTAACTACTGATAGAAAAGTATTCAATGTTAAGTCTACTACCCTAGGTGGTAGCTTAATGATTGACTTTAGTGGCTCTATGGGTTGGAATGAACAAGATGTAAGAGAAGTAATTGACTTACTTCCTGCTGCTAACATAGCAGGTTACACAGGTTATGGTTATAAGATAGATGACTGTGATGGCATGATAGAAGTAATTGCTAAAGACGGCAAGTTAAATACTAAAGCTATTGACAATCTCTATGAACATGGGTACAACTCAGTTGATTTAGGTGCACTTAAATGGCTAGCTGAACAACCTGAACCACGTATCTGGATTAGTGACCAACAAGTTGTAGGTGTAGGAAGTGATGGTAGTCCTGCTAACTTACCATTAGAACTACGACATGAGATAGCACAGTACATGATAAAGAACAATATAATCCCTATCAAGGCTAAAGAACTTGTTAAAGGATTAGCAAAACAATTAGCTAGAAGCTAACTGTTGCCGACTAGAAAGAGAGAGGTGTCCTTCCACGCCTCTCTTTTTTTATATATTATATGCATATGCATAAGTTTTTTTTATTTTTTTTCCATATGCATATGCATACGCATAACCATATGATATACTGTTTGTATGAGTAACATAGAAAACTTGCTTACAAAAGCACTACAGGGAAAACAAGGAGGAGTAACTCCTTGGTATGAGAATATATCTAAAGAAGCTAAACCCTTCATTGATGGTATAGAGCAGATGATAAAAGAAGGAAAGAAACCCAACGCATCAAGCGTAACAAGAATACTTAATGAAGAGTTAGGTGTTAAAGTTAGCCGTTCACGAGTAAGTGCATGGATGTATAAGTTGGACGAGAATGAATAAAGAGTTAGCAAAACTATTAGCTGAAGCAGAAAGCAACACTATCAAAGAGCTAAAGGATACTAATGTTAGATTACTTAAACAATTAGAAAGAGCTAAGGATAAGAAAGCTGACCTGATTGAAGCAGTATATAGTGCAGCTAAAGATGGTATATCAACACTTGATTTGCCTACTTTAAAAGCTCCACCTAAAAGTAAAAAGAAATACAAAGATGAAGAGATTTGTGTTCCTTTATTAAGTGACATTCAATTAGCTAAGACAACTCCTACCTATAGTACTGAGATAGCAGAGGAAAGAGTACTACGTTATGCTGATAAGATAATTAAAATTGCACGCATTCAGGGTGCAAACCATAAGGTAAGAAAGTGTGCAGTGTTAGCACTTGGTGATATTGTAGAGGGAGAACTTATATTCCCTGGACAAGCACATCTTATTGATAGTTCGCTGTATAGACAGGTCACTGTTGATGGTCCTAGAATACTATATGGTTTCTTTAGTAAACTATTAGCTGAGTTTGAAGAGGTAGATGTTTACTGGGTTATAGGTAACCATGGCTCTCTAGGAGGTAGGGCAAGAAAAGACTACAATCCTGAGAGTAATGCTGATAGAATGTTAGGGAAGATATTGGAAACTATGTTTACTAATGAGAAACGTATTAACTTTATAGTGCCAGACAATAACTGGTACTTGGTTGCTGACCTCGGTAGTAAAGCTAAGTTCCTTTGCTTTCATGGAGATAACATTAGAGGTAGTATGGGACTACCATTCTATGGATATAACAAAAAAATTCTAGGATGGAAAGCTCTAGCTTCTAACGGATTAATGGAAGATTTCACTCACGCAGTCTGTGGTCACTATCATACACCTACTAATTTGTATATTAACGATATACGTGTATGGATTAATGGTAGTACAGAATCACACAATGGATATGCATTAGAACAATTAGCCAGTATGGGTAGACCATCACAGCATTGTTTGTTTGTTAAGCCTGACAAAGGTGTGACTGCTGAGTATTTAATAAACCTAGAGGAGTAGTATGTCGCACATATGTGTAAGTTGTGGTAATCCTTTATACTGTCAGATGGGGTTTTTGCTTTGCACTAACCCCATGTGCCGTAGGTATAATGTGAAACAATTTACTTTAAACGTAGAGACAACTAATATAAAATAACAATTAAGAAGGAGGAGCTTATGGGCTTTGATTTAAACAGTTACGAAACAGTAGAGGATAGACTAAAAAAGTTTTGGAAAGATTTTCCAAATGGTAGATTAGACACACAAGTTATACATATTACAGAGGATGGAACATGCGTAACAATAAGGTCTGAAATATTTAAAGACATGGAGGATGCAAGACCAGTAAGCACTGGTATAGCACAAGAAACTAAAGGACAAGGTGGATTTGCTAATGCAGATGCTTGGATGGAAAATGCCGAAACTTCGAGTTTAGGTAGAGCTTTAGCTAACTGGAAGTACCAAGGTAGTGATAAAGCTAGACCATCAAGACAAGAAATGTCTAAGGTAACGCAGGCACAAACCCCAGTCAAAGAAAGTAAACCTACACCACAGGTCAAGAAGCAAGCACCTGTGAAAGATAAAGCTGGTGGTCCAATTAAAGTATTAACAGATGCAGGGTTTTCTATAAAGACAACGGAACATTCTAATGGTACTGTTGCTATAGATAACGTAGGGCTATGGTGTACATGTGGTGGTGGTGTTCAATACATACCAGCAAGTGAAAAGAAATCAGAAAGGTCTCCTGACTTTAGATGCATCATGGCTAGTAAATGCACGACTGGTGACACTGTGGATGGAAAAGTATTTTCTAAATCATGGTGGGTTGATAACAAAGTTACACCTGATGCATGGAATGATTATGCTTCAGCAATCAATGGTGTTGTATTACCTAGTGCAAAATCTTTGGATGATATTAAACCTGGAGAAGTACCCTTCTAATTTATAGTAAGCACGAGCCGAGGCAGAAAGGATAACATCCTCGGCTATGCTATTTAAATTATTTGCTAATTTGTTTTTTAGCGTATGTCTTGACAACTGCAAGTGCAGCACCACCACCAGCTAATGCAGCTAACTCTAAAGTATTTGCATCAACAGATATCAAAGGTGCGACTACTAAAGCCCCAAGAAATGCTTCAACGAAAGTCCATATAGTTCTTTCAAGCATATCTTTAAGTTCTTCATTCATATATATCTCCTTAATTTATTAATCTACCTCTAAGCATAGCATTAGTTTTAATAACATTCCCATTAATTTCTTGCAACTTATCGTAGACATTACCGTTTTTATTTTCCGTGTTAAGTAAATTGTTTATAGTTGTGTATTCTATAGTAACTTCTTTACCTTGAAGTAATTCACTTGATACTTTTGAATACATCTTCTTGTACGCCACAGCACTTGAGCCGATGAATCCGTCAGAAGATATATCTAAATCTTGTTGACTTTCTCCTACTATGAGACAACCACTGGTATGCTCATCGGTGTTGCCAGTATGTATCAGTATGTAAGTAAAGTTAGGCACATCTTGTATGTGTAACATACCATGGTGTGCGTTCTTATATCTCTCTGTGTACTTAGCATGAAA
>Ga0181397_1000054_pt1 | contig 37462 bp, 39 predicted proteins | sample 20SPOviralmetaG_FD_130126 | JGI IMG/M metagenome (GOLD analysis project Ga0181397, IMG submission 130126) | Marine viral communities from the oligotrophic San Pedro Time Series (SPOT) site, San Pedro Channel, CA, USA - 20 SPOT_SRF_2011-02-23 | ecosystem: Environmental > Aquatic > Marine > Strait...
ACAATTACTGCGATTGAACTTATTGGTGATGTAACCGGTAATGCCTCTGGTGATGCCGCAGGTTCTTCATCTTCGTGTACAGGTAACTCAGCAACTGGTTCTAAGTTACTAACGCCAAAAGATATCACAGTGACAATCACTGGCGCCACCATTGGTACAGGGTCAACTAGTTTTGACGGATCATCGAATGTTGAAATTGACGTTATCACTGAGGGTATTGTTGACCTTCTTACTCTCGATCCCCTACCTGCCTGATAAATAACTAAAAAGTCAGAAGATGCCAAACTCACTTAACACCATTGCAAGTATTGGTTCAATCAATACTCCAATTCCACAAACTCAAACGGGAAATACTGCGCCCACAACACGATCCGGTGGTCAACCATTACAGAATGGAGATCGTTGGTTTAATACAGACACTTCCTCTGAGAGTTTTTATTACGATGGTCAGTGGGTAGATATTTCTCAAAGTGGTCCTCCTGGTGCTCCTGGTGCTCCTGGTGCTCCTGGACCTAGTGCGGTCTCATCTGATGTTAATAATTCCGCAATACTTGGGTCAGATAATCTTATTTTTGTCCCAACAACTACTGGTAGTGTAACCAGTGTCAATGATAAAACAGGTATTGTAAGTCTTGGCATTCGGGATATGAATGACTATGACGCATCTAATGTTGTTTATACCTACGAGGAAGGTGACTACACACAACCAGGTCAGTATGGGACACTGGCAGACACATTCATCTTCATCAACTTTACTGATTATGATGGTAATTCAGTTCCTATTCCCACTGCTAATTCAAGCCTTTGGGTGTCAAATGACAACATAACATTCGTCGAACAACCAGTCACTTCTGTAAGTGATAATGGAACTGCCTGGACAATCAACACAGACGACAGAACACCATTCAATAATCTTGGTGGTGGACAATTGTTCTTGTCATTATCCAATATATCATTAGAGGATGGTGATGTCTTACAATGGAATGATACGGATCAGAAATTCAAACCTGTTCAGTTATCTGCAGGTGGCGGTGGAGTTACCATATCTGATGTCAATACCATTATTGATAACAGAAGACAATCCACCACTAGAGTTGATATCTCAGAAACTGCTCTTTGGGTTGGAGAAGCGGCACCAGTGGTAGATCCAGGTGGAAAACCTGGTTGGTACTTCGCCAATAACGGAAATAAGATTCAATGGGCTGTGTGGACTAATGACCTAGAAGCAGAGAAACAATTTACTTATTCGGAGATGAAATCCGCCTCTCTTGTTATTAGAAACTCTGGAACGATGTATCCATATTTTAGTGTGTATACACGTCGTAAGAATGATGGTAATGATTACAACGTTTCTTATAGAAGTCGTTATAATTTTGAGATCAATCAGGATGATTCTGGATCAGCTACTAAGACAAGACTTCTTACTACTCTTGACAACAATCCAATCAATGGAAACATCCCACATCGTGTAGCTACACTTCAGGGTTTCAGTTCTGTTGGTCCTCGAGAACCAGATGAAGTCGTCAAGAACATCACTCTGGGTAGTGGTAGTGGTACCCCTGTCGGTGCTTATGACTTTGTTGCTTCTGAATTGATTATCGATACTGTCGGTGAAATGTTTAGCATTGAACTCAACGCCACTCCTGTGATTGATTCGAATACATCAAGAATGTATTACCAAGCCACAGCACCTGGCGTGTTGGGAAGAAAGGATGGTGATTTCTGGTACGATACAACTAATACAACACTAAACATCTGGACCGGATCCAGTTGGACTGCCTTATAGTCTTAATTACCTTACTTGAAGTTGGCACTACAAGTATAACACTATTAGAGGGGTATGTTAAGCAGTCTTTATTCTACCTAGACTAAACCCATCAGGAATGGGCTCTTTGTTTGAGATGTATTTCTCTTCAGTTGTGTTGTTAATCCATCTCCAGTTCTTGGATCCGGGTGTACCCACCTTAGTCCAGATACGGAGGTTGGGTGGATTACGAAAGTAACGAATCTCATTAGTCACGTTATGCTGATAACGTTTAGTGCCTTTAGGAATAGCCATAATCTACCATAATATTTTAATTATTTATAAATAGAAACATAGGATATTGTGAAAACAAATGTACGTCAGAAGGGGCTCGAATTGCCAGTTAGTAGATCAGCCAAGTCACGTTAATGTACAGGACGTTTATGGGAATACTTTTGAGAACTGGTGTGTAGACTTTGTTAGGACTGATAGGTTCAACTTTCCAATCGGTATTACTCCCACCCCTCAAGTTGCTGCATCGGCAATTCCGGGTGATTTGGACCCCCAGTTATTTGAGACCCCAATTTATGCTTGGGTGGAGAAGGATGGTGTAGAATATTATTATGAACTTCTGGGATACAACGGTCTTCCAGCTTCACAGAAGAGTTGGGCCATTACTGAAGAAGGAAGAGGTAATGTTAACACCCCTTGGGTGAATGATGGCACATCACAATTGTTGGCTGAGAAGTATGACGACTTTGCTTTCCTTGCCAACCCCTCTTACTTCAATAATGCTGCTGACTTGCCACCTGAAGCGACTTATGTAAAACCAGGTCCTGTTCCACCTATTAAAGAAAATGCTGGTGGTCTTTTATATTATCAAGCTGATGATCAGCTCCACTATATTGTTGGACTTCCACCAAATCAAGACCAGAAACTACAGATGTACCTTGGTGTAGTTGCAAGTGCCCCACCAGCACAGGCAACTGGTTGTGCTGACCAGGACCCAGATAACTTGCTTTCAGAGTATATCTTCAACACTTCGGATAACGGCACTCGTGTTCCCGAACTTTACATTAAGTCCCCTATTGTGCCGGGTACTACCGTAGATGATGCTGTGACACTAGATCTCTACTCTGTATTGGGATTAGAGTCGGATAGAGACCTTGTCCTTTATAATGCAAACAATACTCTAGCCCTTCAATTAGAAGATGATACCACTGTAGTGACTGGTACTACTTTCAGTTGACTTATAAATAACTCAAACTAACTTAGAGAATAATGCCGGTCTCTGTAAGACTTAGTGAACTCTCCCCCATAACTCAGGCACAGCTGACTGATTCAGATCTGTTCCTAGTCACTGACTCGGAGGCTACATCATCTAAAAAACTCACACTCGCTAACTTCAAAGCTCACCTCTTCAGTGGTAATAGCTTTGCTGAATTTAACGATGTTGATTTATCAAACCCCGCCCCCTCGGACGGACAATTCCTTCAGTATGATGCTGGATCCCAAAGATGGAAAGCGGGTGATATTTCACTCTCTTCTTTGGGTGAATTGGCTGACGTTGATTTAGGAACACCACCCAGTAATGGACAAACTCTTATCTGGAATGGTGTAGGTAATAGATTTGAGCCAGGTACGATTGACCTGACTCCACTTCAAACTCAAATCACCACAGTTGATAATAGTTTAAGTGCTGTTGATACCAGACTTCAGACAGCTGAGACAAGTGTAAGTAACCTGGAAGTCGCTCTGGCACCAGAAACACTTAACTCTATCAATGAGTTGGCTGCTGCTTTAGGTGATGACCCTGCTGCTTTCTCCACACTTCAAACAAGTCACACAACTTTATCTGGTGCCTTCACTACTTCACAGGCGACACAGGACGGAAGACTAACCGCTCTAGAAACCGAAGTAGCCAACCTGGACATTGACCTGGCCCCAGAGACACTCAACTCTATCAATGAGTTGGCAGCTGCCCTTGGAGATGACCCTGCCGCCCTCACCACAGCACAGACAGAAATTACCAACCTGGGTAGCACTAAAGCCAATAAGGCAGGTGACACCTTTACGGGTGTTGTTACTATTCAGGACCACCTTATTGTTGATGACAGCAATAACCTTGCTACAGAATACAATCTGAATATCAAGTCATCTGGTTCTTCTGTCTTTGGTGTTCTTGGAAATGGGTCAGTTCTTCTTGGTAACAACCCAACCACCCCATTCCTTGCTACTCAGGACCACCACGCAACCAGTAAGAAGTACGTTGATGATGCCATCGCTACTCTGGGACAAGATGGAGCACCTGGTTCGTTGGACACTATCAACGAACTGGCTAACATAATCTCTAAATTAGTCCCACCAGCACCCACAACTTTGGATGGACTTGCTGTTAATGTCCTCACTAACGGAGGGACCCGAAGGTTATGTGTTGGCTTTACGGACAGGACTGGTGGTACATCAGGTTATAGTGCTGGTGACCAAATTAAGAGAAACACAGATAGTTCTATTACAACTGATAAGATTCATGATGTTGGACCTGGTGATACTGGTTCCTTGGTTGGTATAATTAGTGACACCTTATCGACTTCCACTACCTTAACATCAGATATCAATAGTGCTAGTGTTAACGGATTAGAGCTTTCGGACAATAAGGACGCTTCACTCTCCACAAGAGATAGTGGGATTCAAGCAGACTTCTATCAAGTGTATGATGTAAGGTTTGTTAACGCCGCTGTTTCTGGTGCAGGACTTAACGAAGTATATTTCCAACACTCTGGAAATACCAGTGCTAAGGGTTACTTCTACGAAGATAACTCAACAGTATCAGCTCCTGTTCTTACCACCTCCTCAATATACCCACCTTCCTCACAGGATCAGGATGTAGCGTATTCTTCCGGTGTCCCCCATTACACCAACTCAACTGACAATGAGTTTTCATACTCTCTTTTCGCTACGAATATGTCAGGGGATATGTACATCAATAATACTATCGCCACTTCCTCACAAACATCTGGTTTCACTCATCAGGGTAATAAGACTTATGTGGACTTCGGTGGCACTAACCCACCAGCTAAAGACTTTGGAGTTGGGTCCAGTGAGTTCACAACTATTATTCAATATCCCAGAGACCTTCATGTCCAGGTGACCAATAACCAGTTTTCTAACTGGTCAATGTCTACACCATATGGAAGTGACTCGGTAAGACCTAATGTTTCACTGACCTTTAACATCATGGGCTCAACCGCAAGGACGAATGTGGTAGATGAAGATAATATTTTGATTACTGGAGTTGGTTCTGGAACAGGTAACGCCGCCAGAGTCGGAGATGGTACTGGAGATAATCCAGTAGCCAACCCACAGGTATGGGATGAGACATCAACACCATCTAACCACGAGGCAATCGTAGTTGGTGGTGTTTTAAAACATGATGTCACTGACTACTCAACTGGTCATCGACCTGTTGGACCTGACCTATCAAGTAGGACAGTCAATGCTCAGTATGCTGAGTTTGACATCAGAAGGTCTGGTGTTTCTCAGTTCACTATCAACTACACAGGATCCTGTGATGGTTGTTGGGTGACAATGCCAAACAACACAGCCTGGCAGACTTCACTTTCAGGCACAAATGGCTGGGCTGATATGTTCCAGTCCTATCGAGGTTCAGGTGTCCCCACCAGTGCTGAACCTGGGTGTTCATCCGGTGGAGTTATGGATAACAATGGAGGTTCATTCACTTGTGTGTTTGGAACCGAATCGTCTTCCAACGACTCTGAAAACCGAATACTGGTGAGATGGAAACTGGCAGATGACCAGTCTATCACTTCAATGTCATTCACAGCTTAATCGGGAGGTAAAACAATGACAGTTTCACTAGAACAGAAAGTTGACTTCCTTCTTAAGAAGCTCGGCTACTCAGTAACAAAGACAGGTCTCGCAGAAGACGAGAGCCTTTCAGGAACAAAGAAGGCACCCTTTGCTGAAGCAATAGCTTCACCACTGGTTGTCCCCAACACAAGTATTTGGCAGGAGTCTGAAGACATCCCATCCACACCGCCTGGGGCTTCCACGAGTGTGGTAGAAGTATATGGTACATCAAATGCCGTATTGATGACAGCTGACCCAACTGTGACGGGTAACCGAACCTTTATTGCTCATAGTGGAGCAGGTAATAGTAGCTCTCCCATTTTGGGTGACTGGATTGACGTTCAGTTTGGTTCCGACTACATCGTTAATGTTTATAAGGGTGACCCTGATAATGGTGGAGTTAAGCTTTCTGCTTCTGGTAGTGGTTCTGATGATAGTTGGTTCTTTGACTACTCTGCTGGAGTTCTTAACTTTAATGGTAGTAATGTACCAAGTGGAGTAAACTCAACTAACATTTATATCGTTGCCTACAGATATATTGGAGCTAAGGGTGTATCTGAAGCATCAACAATCACTAACCTGGCTGAGAACACTGCTGACATTGACCTGATTCAAGAGAAACTTATCTCTCTTGATGAAAGAATTGAGAAGTTATTTGCTCTTGACACTCTTGTGCTCAGACTGGAGGATCAAACTCCAGAAACCGCTTCCTTGCCATCGACATCAATGTTTATTGATGAAGATAGTGACTCATCCACAACTACCTTTGGTGTCACACTTGACCCAGAGAGAGGAGTTTATGCTCTTGATGGTATTCCTCAACCGACAGTTCAACTTCCTAGAGGTGACATCATCAAGTTTAATATCAGTGCCCTGACATCACCGACAGAGTTCAAAATTTATAAGAATGGGAGTCCACTCACACAGGGTGTATCCTATGGTGCTACCGAGGTAACAATTGATACTGGTAACTTACCTACCAATACCACCAAGATATTCTATAGGAATTCCCAGACTTCAGGGATGGGTTGGATTATCGAAGTTACTGACACCTAAATACTTACGAACATTATAGTATAGTATTGTTAAGTGGAGTGAAGAACGTTCTTCTTTTATAACAAAACACGGAGTAATTACAAATGGCCGCATCGCTTAAAGTAAGCGAACTTACCGCTTTGACTACGGTAGCTGCAGCAGACCTTATCTTGGTCTCTGATGCTGACGTAAGCATTTCTAAGAAAGTTACGCTTACTAATCTTGAGGGTTCCATTTCCCTCGCCAACCTCGGTACTAAGAGTATCGACAACCTGTCTGACGTTGACATCACAACGGCTGCACCTAATGCTGGAGAAGCTCTTGCGTGGGATGGTTCTAACTTCATTCCTACCGCAGCTCACTTCACCCTTGCTGGTGTTTCTGCTGGTGCAGTAAACCTCGGAACTTTTACCGGTGACATCATCACCGATAACACCACAATCAAAACTGCTTTCCAGGATCTGGAAACCAAGATTGAAGCTAACGACCAGGCAGCTGCTACAGCTTCTGCAGTTACAGAAATCGACGGAAACGTTAACGACCTGATTACCCTTTCGGGTGTCGCTGAGAATGGAACCAACCTTGGTACCTTCTCTGGTTCAACAATTGCTGACGACTTGTCCGTTAAGCCCGCTTTGCAGGCTCTGGAAACCGCAGTTGAAACCAAAGAGACTCAAGCAGTTGTCGCTGAAGTAGACAGCAACGTTGATGACCTCATCAGTTTGACTGGTGTCGCTGAGAATGTAACCAATCTCGGTACCTTTGCTGGTGCTACGATTGACAACAGTGTAACCGTTAAGGCTGCTCTGCAAGCACTGGAAACAGCTATCGAAGCTGAGACCGTTGCTCGTGGTCAGGCACTTACCGATTTGGTTGATGGTGCTCCTGCTGCTCTGGACACACTTAACGAACTGGCTGCTGCGTTGAACGACGACGCTTCCGCTGCTTCGACTCTGACCGGTCTCATTAACGCTAACGAGACCCACATCGACAACATGGCAACCCTGACGGGTGTTGCTAAGGATGCCGTTAACCTGGGAACTTTCTCCGGTTCGACCATTCCCGATTCACGTACAGTCAAGGCTGCTCTTCAGGAAGTCGAGACGGCATTTGAAGAGACAGACACCAACGTCGATGACGTTGTTAGTTTGACTGGTGTTGCCGAAAACACCACAGTCTACTCACCCAACGGTGGTGACGCAGACTTCACTGGTACTACACTTTCTGGTACCGACCTGACTGTTAAGTCTGCTTTGCAAGCCCTTGGAACCAAGGCTGACGCTAACGCAGCTGCTAACACAGCTGAGGCTTCCGCAAGAGCATCTGCCGACACGACTCTGACCAACAACTTGGCAGAGACTGACGCTAACACCGATGACCTGGTCACCCTGTCTGGTGTTGCTGAGAACTCAGCCAACCTTGGTACCTTCACTGGTAGCACGATTGCTGATAGTCAGACTATCAAGTCAGCCCTTCAGGCACTTGAGACAGCTTGTGAGTTGAGCACAGACGACGGTGACAATGTCAACCAACTGGTTGGTAACACTTCCGCCGACACTGAGCCTGCTAACTACTTCTTCCTTGTCGTTGACGCCTCTACTGGCGCCATCAAGGTAATCAACAAAGAGTTTGTTGAGACTGAAGGTAGCAATTAGGTAGGTAGCGCTTCCGGGGTGTCGTTTGCCTACACCCCGGATTATGCGTTTGAGAGTTCCGTCCACGACTCAACTTATGAAACCTATAGTAGCTCTGAGGAACCTCGGGCTACTTGGGGTGTTAATAAGGTTGATATCACTGGATCTTTCCTTACCATTTACTTTGATTCGGCGACGGAAATGTCCACATGGCGTGGAACTGACCGTAGTATCACTCTGGACTACACAGGGTCTGGGTCACAGGATTGGGAAGGTACTTGGGACCTCACCTCATCTGAGGAGTATTCAGTCAATACTACGTTTAATTATATCCACTATTCTTGGGACGACGTGTTTGGTACTGGGATCAATAGCATCGGTGAAGACCTCGCTGATGATTTGGCACAGAACGGCACCGGGTCAAGCGTACTGGATGTTTCTGACTTCGGATAATGAGAGACCTTCGGGTCTCTTTTTTTGTCTAAATACCTAAAACTCACCGGGAAGCATGGCTAAAATTAGCGAGCTGAGTGCTATCACAGCTATAACAGATAGTGATTTGATTATGATTACGGATGCTGAGACATCTGCATCTAAGAAAGTTACTTGGGCTAATGCCAAGTTGAGCATTAATAGTAAGTTAACTATCAAAGGTGATAGTGACGATAGTGTGAAACTTATACTTTCACAAGCTACTAATGGATATGATGCTCCTGATTTAGTTTTCAGAAAGGCCAGAGGATCACTATCCAGTCTTGCATCAGTTCAGGCCAGTGATGTTCAGATGAGAATTCATGCCTATGGGTATGATGGAACTGAATACATTCAAGGGGGAAACATAGGGTTTATTAGTACTGATGGTGATGCCAATGGTAGGTTTGACGTAAGAACTAGAGTTTCGGGAACACTGGCTTCTAGGTTTGGGGTTAATTCTAATGGTGACACACTGGTTTCTCAAGATTTGATACTGAATCCATCATCTTCTGTTACACCCGCCAGTAATGGCGAGTTGATGATTGAGGCAACCAGTGATACCTCACTCACATTTAAGTTTAAGGGTTCCGATGGAACCGTAAGGTCTGCCACCGTCACACTAAGCTAATGTTTACTAATTTCATTCGGTTTGCCCGACAACTCTCTCAGTTAACTACAAAGGAATTATCAGACAATGATAGTTTGATGGTAGTCACGAATAAAGGTGTTCCTAAAAAGGTTCTTGCCTCTGACTTCTCTTCGCCCGTTGCTTCCTCTCTTGTCTTTGCTCATGTTAGTTTTGATGGTTCTGGAGCTAAAAACTTTGATGGTTCCACCATCGCTGGCCATAACATCAAAAGTGTTACAAGAACCGAGGCAGGAGTTTTCGTAGTAGAATTTACTACTGCACATTCCACTGGTAACTATACAATTGTTGGTTCTGCGGGTTCGGGGAATCATACTTCTTCTGCTCGGGCTGTATCTGTTGATGCACATACCACCACCTCTGCAACTATCAGGGTGGAGAGGACCGACACAGGCTCTCAACAGGATGAAGCATATATTGCTATCCTAGTTTTGGGGTAATTTCTTTATTATAAATAACAATAAACCACATAGGATCTAAAGATGGCTGCAGGAATCAGAATCAGTCAGTTGCCAAATATCACGGCAATGACAAATGACGACATTTTAATTGTTAATGATGGAGACACTTCCACCAGAAAGATTACTTATAGTAATTTTAAGACTTCTTTCATTACGGACACCGCACCTGTTACTTCAGTTAACACACTAACTGGTGCTGTAGTTATCGACGCTGCCAGTTTGAGTGTCTATACTAAAGCAGAAGTCGACGCAAGCCTTGGTGGTCTTGCTACTAATGCTCTTCTGGGTGTGACCAATGGGTCAGCCGATATGGGTACCTTTACCGGAAGTGCTATTACACCCAACGCTTCTGTTAAACAGGCTCTCCAGGATTTGGAAACTGCTATTGAAACTGGTGATGCTCAGGATGCCATTCTAAGTGGCAATAATGCCTTCATTGGAAATAACACATTTGCTGGCACCACTGGACTCAATGGTGTAGTTACCGCTGCTCAGAATGGAAACATCATTCCTTTCTACTTCGATGCTCAGGCTAACTTCCCCTCAGCCTCCACCTATCATGGTGCTATCGCTCATAGCCACGCAGATGGTAAGATGTTCTTCGCCCATGGCGGCGGTTGGGTAGCTCTGGCAAACGGATCTGAAGTATTCTCCGGCGCCTATGGCGATCTGACAGGCACTCCAACACTTGGAACTGCCTCTGCTGAGAATGTAAGTTACTTTGCTACTGCCGCTCAGGGAACTTTGGCCGATTCGGCACTTCAAGCTGCTAGTGTAGGGACTGCCGCTGCTGAAGATGTTGGCTACTTTGCTACTGCCGCTCAGGGTACAACTGCTGATAGTGCCGTTCAAGCCTCGGCTGGTGCCATCACAATTACTTCCCTCCCCGTAGATGGAAGTGCTACTGCTGACCAACTTGCTGGTGCTATCAACACCCTGACCACGCAACTGGCTGCCATCCTTAATAGCTGATAATACTTACATAACACCGAGAGGGACCTTAAGGGGTCCCTTTTTTATTGTCTAAATACCTCTGAACTTATATCTAAGTTAGACCGGAGTAGATATGACTCTTAGGATTAGTGACTTACCAAGAGTAGTAAAGGTTAATGTTGATGATTACATGGTTATCAACTCTGATAACAAGGTAACATCTTCTATTAGTGCTTATAACTTCTCACAATATGTGGGTCAAATACTTTTCGATAGTGATATTATCCCTGACTTTAATATTGATGGAGGGAATGTTGTTCCTCCTAGTGGTGGTATTGATGGGGGTAATCCTGGAGATGGACCCAAACCTGGAGTAACCGTAATCGATGGTGGCACACCTAGCACCGTGGGATTCGGACCCAACATTGACGGTGGTCCCGTCAACTAAATAACACTAAAAGTAACTAAAGTACGATGGCAATCATTCAAATCAAAAGGGGCACTGCTGCTGAGTGGGATGCTACTAACCCCATTCTAGCTCTGGCTGAGTTGGGTCTAGAAACAGATACTAATAAGATGAAGGCAGGTGATGGAGTCACCGCTTGGTCTGGTCTTGTTTATGTGGCTGGTGATGGTGGTGGCAGCGGCGGTGCTGTTACCAGTGTTAACGGTAAGGTTGGTATTGTTCAACTGGATAAAGGTGACATTGGACTTGGTGTAGTAGATAACACCAGTGATGCCGATAAGCCTATTTCCACAGCAACTCAAACTGCTTTGGATGGCCTGGATAAAAGTGACATCGGACTTGGTGAGGTAGATAACACCAGTGATGCCGATAAGCCTATTTCCACAGCAACTCAAACTGCTTTGGATACCAAAGCGCAAGCCGGTGATTTCACTACTCTAGCTGGTAGAGTAACATCTAACGAAGTTGCTATTCAAACCAACACAGGTAATATTACTACTAACACAGCTAATATTACTACTAACACAGGTGATATTACTACCCTTCAGACCGAATCTGGTTATAACACTGGGGCCATCACTACTCTAGATGGTAGAGTAACTACTAACGAAGGTAACATTTCCACTAACACTGGTAATATTGCCACTAATACAACTGACATTTCCACTAACACTGGTAATATTGCCACTAACGCTGGTAACATTGCCACTAATACAACTGACATTTCCACTAACACTGGTAATATTGCCACTAATACAACTGACATTTCCACTAACACTGGTAACATCAGCGCTAAAATCGGTTCACTGGCGGAAGACACCACACCTCAATTGGGTGGTGACCTTGACTTACTTGGCTTCACGATGACCAGCTCCACGGCTGAAGTCACAACGGATAAAGACTTTCAGCCTACAAATAACGGCACACAGGATCTGGGTGCGGATACCAATAGATGGAAAGATATCTATGTCAAAGATGGTGTAGACTTCACCGATAAGAGAAATGGCACCGATGCTATTTTGAGTATCAGAGGTGGTCAGATTATTCTTACCAATAGTACTGATGAAGTAACAACTGCTGTTGACCTTGGTGGCACAACTCCTGATCCTGGTCACTTTCGTAATGTTGAATTGGATGGCACCGGTAGATATACCGTTGGGCCTTCCACACTCCTTAACACCAACGGTCTTATAACCAGAGAGTTTATCAACACACCTGGTCAGTTCTTTGTCATCAATGATATTGATGGTGGTTCATTCACTGGTGGTAACAGACAATGCTTTGGTCTCGTAAGAGAGACGATGGTTGATGGTACTGACTTCAGTGGTGTCGCTGGTACTTCCGGCACACTTATGGGTGGTGGTAACTCAGGTGGTTGGTCACTGGGTGGTGCCTGGTATTATACCGCTGGTTACCCTTACATCTGGACAACTTATTCTGTAGTCGCACAGACGCCAGCTGGTTCTGGTGAGGGTTATCTTGGCACCTTTAGTGGTCAAACTAACCAGAAGAAGTGGTGGGAAGCATGTACCCTTGTGGGTGTAGGTAAGAAGATTCGTGTTGGTATCGCCGATGGTACAAATAGTGATGTAACTGGACTTAACCTGAGTAACAGACTGGTTCAGCAGTTGTGGGTTCCTCAAGAAGTCATTGATGATGCTGCAGCACTGGCACTCCTTCCTGCCTCTGTTGCCACTTACGGAGAAGGTTGGTACACCGCTTGGGGAACCAGTGGTGACTATGAGAATATGGGTCAGTTCCCCGATAGTGGCCTTGGTTATGGCGCAAGTAGACAGGCTGGAGTTGATAAGGGTTACAGATTTAGATGGTCTACCTTCGGTAACACCACACTGAATCAACTTCCTTATCTTCAAGGTGTTCCTTCAGTTAACGACCAGATTGCTGCTGCAACTGGACTCTCATACTATCTGGTATATGAGCCCACTGCCGCCGATAAAGCCGCTGCTAATGTAACACTGGCAACCGGTACCACTGCTGCCGAGAACCCCTTCTATGTCAGTAAGGAAGTTGTACTTCTTCAGTTTCAACAACCTTATACTTCCTTCGAAACTGCGGCAGCCAACATCTTTGAAATCAATCACACCGATGTCGGTGCTGTTCAATCCTCACCGCTCTTTATTACTTACCCATTGACATCAGCACAAGAGATTCTTGAGGCTGGTTTGTCTGTTCAAGGTATCGAATCTATCAGAGCCACAGTTTCTGAGATTGTCCTTCAAGCTGTTATTGGTTACTATATGGTTCGTCAGTTGGACTCCACTGATAGAGCTACGGTGAGGTCACAATTTGCTACTATTATGAATGCTGCTAACACCGGACAACTCCAAGAAGTTTATGACCTGGTGTCTCTCATCACAGCTGACCCACTTTATCCACAGGAACTCCTTGATGCCCTTCTTGAAAGAACCAGTTTCTACTTGAAGAACTATCCTGTCTTCTGATAAATAGTAAAAAAGGGTAAGGGATATGAGCATTGCCTCCCCACAAAATAGAGATGAGTTTAAGCAACATATTCTGATGAAACTGGGTGCTCCCGTTCTTCAGATTAATGTTGCTGATGAACAGCTCGACATAGCCATTAATGACGCCTTTCAGTATTACAATGAAAGGTCTCATTTTTATGGCACGGAAAGGATGTATTTAACATTCGAAGCTTCGAATGAGTTTAGAAGATGGTGGAGGTCATACTCACCAGTAGATGCCGTTATTAATGGTCCTCTCAATACTTTAACTGATTCTAGTGGTGATATATTAGAGAATGAAAAGGGAGAAATCCTTCAGTCTGAGACTGGTCGTGAAATTAATATGAGTCCCAAATACCAAAACAATTTCTTGGTTATGCCAGATGATGTAGTTGGTGTAACTGATGTTATGAAGGCCAGTTTTGGTAGTGGTATGGTGGGAGGCACCATGCCTATCGGACCTGGTAATATTCTTGCGGGTAATCTCCTGGGTGATAGTTGTGATAATACATTCACTCTCACGACTTACTGGATTATGAGAGGTTATTTGGCGATGATGGACTTTATGTTTAATCCACCCGTCAAGTATAACTTTAATCAGAGAACTCATAGACTTTTCATTGATAGTGATTTGAGTTTTGCTAAAGGTAACTATATTTGTATTGAGTGTATGGTTAAACCCTCCCCAGACATCTTCCCTGACTTGTATAATGATATGTGGTTGAAGGAGTTTGCCACCGCCCTGGTTAAAGCCCAGTGGGGTAGAAACCTGATTAAGTATAGTCAGGTGTCTTTACCTGGTGGTATCACTCTTAACGGAGACAGGATACTCTCTGACGCACAGAAAGAACTGGAAACATTAAGACAAAGATTCGCTATGGATTGGGCTGACCCTTGTTTGGATATGGTGGGTTGATATGAGTCCGTATACATCACCCTTTTTTAATAGTACTCATCCAGGTCAAACATCAGAACAACTTCTCATTGATGACTTGGTCGTAGAGCAGATTGCCATCTATGGTATCGATGCGATGTATCTACCAAGGAGGCATCTGAACCTGGATAAACTACTTCACGAAAGCACAAAGAATGCCTTTGAAGTGGCGATGCCTATTCCGATGTACTTGAAGAGTTTCAGTGGATATGATAACTCAATGGAGCTTCTTACTAAGTTTGGTGTGAGGTCTTCCGATGAAATCACATTGGTGATGTCAAGGTCTCAATTTACTTCTTACTATTCCCCATATCTTAAGTCTTACTATAACGGGATAAATGGTAATCCACCCACAGATATACTCAATCCCCTCGATGGTGAGATTGCCACGAGACCGAAAGAAGGTGACTTAATTTACTTCCCATTCGATGAGGGTATCTTTGAAATCAAGTATGTGATGTTTGACTCTCCCTTCTTCCAGTTAGGAAGAGGTTATGTGTTTGAGTTACAATGTGAGAAGTTTGAGTACTCTGGTGAAACCTTCAATACTGGTATTGATGATATTGATGAACAACAAGCCAGACCCGACTATTATAGAATGGAGTTTGAAGTCAAGAGTGGTGGCACTGGAACCTTTAACCGACTGGAAGAAGTTGACATTTACGACATTGTAGTGGAACAGAATCTCGGTACTGAGCTACTAAACCCACTGACCACAGAAGAGAGAATAGAAATTGTAGTCCAGGATGTTTTCCGACTCTACAATGATGCCGGTTTCATTAACCGAGTTGATAAAATCTCCGGTAGAGTTTTGGAGTGGAATAAACCAAAGGGAAAACTGATTGTCAATGACCTATCAGACCTTGACCCAGACCAAGAAGACGAGAATAAAGATGTCACAATCAATAAGTTTGATGTGTCATTAGTCGTTGGTCGTGAGAGTGGGGCTCGGTATGTGACTATCAAGGCAGAAGCTATGGAAATGCCTTTCTCTGATAACAAAATCCTTCAGGATGAGTTTGACGATATCAAAATTGTGGATATCTATGACGATAATCCATTCGGTTTCGTATAAATAGTGGTAGATAAGGAGAAATAGTGCTCGGACGTTACTACTATCATCAGATTTTTAGGAAGTCTATCCTTGCATTTGGTACTCTTTTCAATAACATTATTGTTAAGCGAAAAGACCCAAATAGAAAAGATAAGAATTCACTAGAAAGTTACAAGTGTCCCATACAATATGGGCCATATCAGAAATATTTGGCAATGATTGCCTCGGAGCCCATCTCCGAGAGGCAACCATACCAGATTAGTTTGCCTCGCATATCTTTTGAGATTAAAGGTCTAAACTATGATGGGTCAAGAAAGCTGGTCCCCACTCAGTTTGCTAAGAGTATTCCACAGAAAGGAAAAGATGCTGAGGGAAAACCAGTACAATATACTCAATATCTCCCTGTTCCTTATAACTTAGAGATTGAAATGGCGATTATCGCCAAGAATCAAGATGATGGACTACAAATCATCGAACAGATTCTTCCCAATTTCCATCCTTCATTGAATGTTTCTATTGAAGTCATTGATGAAACTCATGAAGAGAGGGACATTGCCATTGTTTTGAATGGTGTGGGTTATACTGACGACTATGAGGGTGATTATACACAAAGAAGAACTCTTATCTGGACTCTTAACTTTACCGTCAAGACCTATCTATTCGGTCCTGTGGATGTTTCCAAGGATATCAGAAAGATTACCCTGGATTACAGAACAGATACCGTCCGTCGTCCTGCCGAGGTTCGTTATACTGCCGAGGTGGAATCTACAGATACTCCACCCAAACCAAGAGACGAAATCGATCCAGACAAGGACAACTACAGAGTTGTTGAGAAGTTCGAAGACCTCTTTGGTGATGACCAGGACTACTTTGGAGTTGGCTAATGAGTACATTTGACTCTCTTGATAATACATTTGATATTGTTCCGACCGAAGTTACCACTGAAATTAAGAAAGCAAAACCTCTTAAGGTCGGTGATAGAGTTGAAGATAGGGAGAAAGATTATCAGTATGCTCGAGCACAACTCTACAACATTGTAGATAAGATGCAAGAGGCACTTGATGGTGCTTTAGATGTGGCTCAGTCCACAGACCATCCTAGAGCATATGAAGTAGCACTTGCAGGAGCCAAGAATGCTGCTGAGGTTGTGGAGAAACTCCAAGACCTTCATAAGAAGACTAAAGATATGGAAGTAGAGGAGAGTAAAATTCAAGCTACCCAAAATAATACTCAGAATAACATCTATATGACCGGGTCAACATCGGACTTGATGCGAATGTTGAAAGAGAATCAGAAAGAATTGGATAAATAGAAAGAAAAGGGTAGTTAGATGAAAACTTTCGAGAGGTTTCTGTTAGAAGGTGTATCGGATAAAGTCGGTAGTATGTCCGATGACCAGTTTAACCAGTTTATGAAGGGTAGGACAGAGGAAGAGGCAAAAACTTATCGCACAGCAAGACAGAAAGCCAAAGGTGAAGATAAGAAAGATAAGAAAGATAAGAAACCGGGTGGGTCTATTGTTGTCAGAAAGACGGGAGGAGATAAGTCTACATCACAGGCACCATCAGGAAATGATAACAAATCAAGAGAGACACGACAGACATCACCCAGAAGTGGTGGTGTAACTGGTGGACTTGGTCCCAAATCAAAGGGAAAAGAAGACTTCAATAAGCAAAGAGCTGCTTCTGGTCCCGGTGGTGGTGTGAGATATCCATTGACTTACCGATCAGGTAAGGATGAAATGGAGAAGAAGAGAGAAGAAGAGAAGAAGAAACAACAGAAACAACAGAAGGAAAAGGGTAAAGGTTTAAATTTGGGAATCCGTGACAAGTTAGTTGGTGCGGCTACTGAGTTGGCTAAAACTGAAACTAATAAGGATATTCAGACCTACGAAGCCAAACCTGTTGCCTGACATAAATAAAGTATAAGAAACTATCGTACAAATGAACGAGCCTAACCAAAGCAAAGTGATTGCTGAAGAAATTCAGTCTGTTTTTGAAGAAAGTTCCGACTATATCCGGGAGTCCAAACTGGACTTGGGTATTAGTAATATGCGTTCTAGAATTCGTGATGTAAATATCCAGACTGAAGGTAATTGCAACACTACTGATAAGCCCAAAGCCAAGAAAAGATATAAGGATAAAGAGTTGGCAGAGGTTGCCATCGATGTTTATCGTAGTAATATCAACCCCAAGGAAGAGAAGAAGAAAGGGGAGAAACTGGTAAAAGTTCCTGACACTATTGCTTCCAGGGCACACATGAGAGCTATGGCAAATGCCTTGGCTGGTATGAGAAATAATGGTGGTAATGAAGGAAGACTGGCACCAACTGCTGGTCCTAATGGTGGAAGTACGGGAACTCCTGGGTGTGGTAATTACTATGCTCTGACTACTTCTATGACTTTAGAAGAGTATGGTGAGTATATTAAGAATAAGTTTGTCACCGAAGAGGAAGAAGTAGAAGAAGTTATTGAAGAAACACCAGAACTTTTGGTTGAAGATCCCGTAGGTGAGTTGGAAGAGAAACTTCTTAAGATGGAAGACATCTCTTGGCAGTCGATTGATAAGGTAATGCGTAAGATTGCTGCCGATCATGACATCACACCGAAGCAACTCCACAAGGACTTCAAAGCCGAACATAAGATGATCCCCGATGAGTGGGCAAAGAAACAACAGGTTGATGAAGAGGTGGGTTGGTTCCCTCTTGAAGAAGCTGTCCGTATGAATAAGATCGGTCAGGTGTATGAAGTGTCATTCTTGTTCCGTGGTGGGACTCAGAGACTTAAGTTCTTCTGGCCTGAGGTAGGAATTCCTTCCAGGAAAGATATGGAGGAAGCTTGTAAGAAGTTCTGGCCTGGTGCTCGTCTCTTGGCATTCTACCCTTCAATGAGTGCTGGTGATAACCAGGATAACTTTATGGTCTTGGTCCCTGCAATGACCGAGAACTTTCACATTGTCAATGATGATGCCTGGGTTGAAATGACCGAGCAGGAATCACTGGCTTATCAGATGATTTGTGAGGAAGAAGGTGAGCCTATTTCACCTCCCATGATTCAGGATGATGGTACCACTCTTCTCTTGATTGAAGACCATGACACTGGTGAAGAGAAGGAAGTCATTCTTGAAGGCTCTCTCAACGATTGGTTTGGTAAGTCTAAGTCCAAAGATGGTAAGAGTGGTTGGGTTCAATCTGATGGGTCGCCCTGTGCCAACGAGGAGGGTGAAACTAAGACTCCTAAGTGTTACTCTTCATCTAGAAAAGCTAGTATGAGTAAGAAAGAGCTGAAGTCTGCTGATGCTCGTAAGTCCAGAGAGGATCCCAATCAACAACAGAAGTCTGGTGGTGCTAAGCCCACTAATGTCAAGACATTCTCGGACCCCAAGAAGTATAAGAGTAAGCCCTCTGGTGATGGCAAGAATGAAGAGTATGTGATGGAAGCTACTGACAAGAAAGGTAAAGGTAGTGGGTCTAAGGACGCCTGTTATAATAAGGTGAAGTCCCGTTATAAGGTTTGGCCTTCCGCTTATGCTTCCGGTGCTCTTGTTAAATGTCGTAAGACGGGGGCAGCCAATTGGGGCAATTCAAAAAAGAATGAGGAATTCACATTAAATGTGGATGACGCCTTTACTCAAGAAGTAGATGAAGCCTGTTGGAAAGGCTACACCAAGAAAGGTATGAAGACCATGTTTGGTAAGAAGTATCCTAATTGTGTGAAGGAAGAAGAGACTGAAATTCAAGAAGATATGACAGGGATGTCTCAGAAGTCTGGTGATAAAAGGTCAACAGATTCGGGGGCAGGGATGACAGCCAAGGGTGTTGCCAAGTATAATAGGAGAACAGGTGGAAATCTAAAAACAGCAGTGACTACACCACCTTCTGAATTGAAAGCTGGTAGTAAAGCGGCTGGTCGACGTAAATCGTTCTGTGCAAGGAGTAAGAGCTGGAATGGAGAAAGAGGAAAAGCCGCAAGGCGCAGATGGAACTGCTGATACAAAAATGTATCTGTTAAAGTATTGTTTTGCTAAGCCTGCATTACTTTTAACTGCAAGTCAATTGAGAGTTTATTGTCAGATGATGTCTGCAGTAAATAAAAGTCCATGTGAAATCAAACCTTTCTGAGAGTTGTCTGAGAATAAATAAACCTGACCATCTCCACTAGTGTTATGTCAGACAATATTACCAAGATGTCAGATGACACTCAGGTAGCAATGCCCCTCCGCAACATCATTTCGATTGTTGCTGGTGTGGCTGTCGCTACTTGGGCATATGGTGGTGTTATAGAGCGCATCAATAATCTTGAGACAAACTCCACACTGAACCAGCAAGATATCTCACTCAATAACGAGTTTAGGGTCCTCTGGCCTAGAGGTGAGATGGGTAACTTGCCCGCTGACGCAAGGCAGGACATGGAAATTGAGTCTTTGCAAAGGTATATGGACGCCATTATGGAAGAGGTGGAAGAGAATGATGATTGGATTGATGAGTTTGGACCACCTGGTGGTGTATTAGCAACAGTAGAAAGAGTTCGTGAATTGGAAGTAGAAGTAACTCTTTTAGAAGACCAAGTCCAAAGATTAGAGGCTCAAATACAAGATAAATAGTTATATGGACAATGATTACAAAGGAAACCCGTTACTAAAACAACGTGGAGTTCAAATTGATTATACAAAAGAACAAGTAAAAGAAGTTATCAAATGCTCGGGGGATCCTGAGTATTTTCTTGAGAAATATATTAAGGTTATTTCTTTGGATGATGGTATTGTTCCTTTCATACCATATCCGTTTCAAAGAAACTTAATTGATAGTTTTCATAATAATAGGTTTAGTATCTGTAAGTTACCTCGTCAGTCCGGTAAGTCGGTGACTGTGACGGCGTATCTGATTCATCAGGCTATCTTTCGTGACAACATCAACATCGCCATCCTGGCTAATAAACGTGAAACTAGTTTTGAGCTTATGGCAAAGCTCCAAACTTCCTATGAAAACTTACCTAAGTGGCTTCAACAGGGAGTACTCGCTTGGAACAAAGGATCTATTGAACTTGAGAATGGGTCTCGAATTACTGCAAGTTCCACATCTAGTTCGGCTGTTCGTGGTTTCTCATATAATATCGTTATGTTGGACGAATTCGCCTTCGTTCCGACAAACGTTGCTGACGATTTCTTTAGCTCCGTTTATCCTACTATCTCCTCAGGTAAAAGCACAAAAGTAATCATCGTTTCTACCCCTAATGGGATGAACCACTTCTATAAGTTGTGGAATGATGCAGAGAAAGGAAGGAATAGTTACAGAGCTACAGAGGCACATTGGTCCGAGGTTCCTGGGAGAGATGACGCCTGGAAACAAGAGACTATTGCCAACACTTCAGAACAACAATTTCAACAGGAATTTGAGTGTGACTTCATTGGTTCTGCCGGTACCCTTATTTGTGGTCCCAAATTAAAGTCATTGTCATATGAGGACCCAATCACATCTTCGGGTGGTTTGGATATCTACGAGGAACCAGTTAAGGGTCATGAGTACCTGATGACGGTTGACGTTTCTCGTGGTATGAGGTTAGATTATTCTGCCTTTTTGATAGTGGATATCACCTCATACCCACATAAACTAGTAGGTAAGTATAGAAACAATACAATCAAACCAATGTTGTTCCCTGACATTATCGTTCAGGTGGCAAAGAGATACAACAAAGCTTGGATTCTGGCAGAGGTTAATGATATCGGTGACCAAGTTGCTTCCATTATCTTCTATGATATGGAGTATGAGAACCTTCTCATGACATCTATGAGGGGTCGTGCTGGTCAGGTGTTAGGACATGGGTTCTCTGGTGGTAAGACCCAACTTGGACTTAAGATGGCGAAAGCCCCTAAGAAACTTGGTTGTAGTAACCTCAAGCAGATGGTGGAGTCGGATAAAGTTATCTTCAATGACTTCCAAGTCATCAACGAACTTACCACCTTTGTTGAGAAGAGGGATTCTTTTTCTGCTGAAGAGGGATGCCATGATGACTTGGTAATGTGTATGGTTATTTACGCCTGGGCTGTTGCTCAAGACTACTTCAAAGAGATGACTGACCAGTCAATCCGAGAAGAGTTATATGAAAAAGACAAGACACAACTAGAAGAGGATATGTCACCTTTCGGTTTCATTGTTGGGTCTGGTGATGAAGATACCTTTGTATCCGATGGAGAAGTGTGGAAGACAGAATGGGAGTCTGATAGGTATGATAAGTATCGAGATAATATGGATGAGTATGGAATGCCACATTCACCCTGGGAATATACCAGCACCCCGAATACCGATTGGTGGTAAGTCTCTATAACCAAGGATTATAACACCCCCAGTAACCCTCCCAGGAGGGTGTGTGGGTTTCCCAGGGTATGGTAGATACTTGTAGTAGGATACAACAACCAACCCCACTCTGGGTATAATACCACCCCACTTTACAAACCTATCTAATCTTGTTATACTTGTAGTGTCAACTTCAAGTCATATAATACAATACAATAAAGAGGTTGGGGTTTGAAACCCCAACATATCCACCCTTTGGGTGGATATTATTATGATAATATGTTATAATATAGAGTAACAACAGAATTCTATTATGAGTTGTGGTGAAAAATATACCGGGGTGTTTCACAAACACCATATAATACCCAAACATAGAGGTGGGGGAGACGACGACACCAACCTGGTTTCAGTAACTCCCACACAACACACTATGTTTCACTGGTGTAACTGGAAACTAACCGGGTTAGGGAGTGAGTGGAGTAGTTACTGGATATTACTACACCACTTCACTATGTCGGGTGGGACCCAGTGTAGTATTCACTACTATACAAACATATATGGTGAGATATGGTGTGGGAGAGTGACGAAAAAACCCTGGTTTCATACAGATATACCCCAGACATACTGGTGTGAAGGTGTGAAATACAGGAGTCGGAGGAGTCACCCTAAAACCAAACTGAAACCTTACACCAATAGACAGGGATTGACTGGGTGGTTTCGTAGAAACCCCGACAGGGAAGTGTGGTATTCTGGTTACAAGTTTCTATACCCAAGAGAAAGGAAAGGGTGGAAACCAAAAAAGAGTAAGGTGTCACTACCCCCCAGTGAGTTTCCAACCACCTCTTTACTACACCCCGAATATGGGTTATAATATACCTACACAACGACACTCCAAATAAACCCTGTTACACCAGTGGGTTTCATAGGAGAAACCCCCTCTAAAACAGAGGAAAAACATTCAGGGTAGACGACTCGAAACTCTGAGTTTTTCTAAATAAAAGTGAATATTCCTATATTCAGGAGACAAAGATGGTTATTAAGACATCTTCTCCAGGTGTGCTCGTCAACGAGGTCGATCTTACCAGGGGAACAAGTGATGCAATCACTACAAATGTAGGAGCTTTCGCTGGACCTTTCCAAAAGGGTCCAGTCGATGAGTTCGTACTGGTTAATACAGAAAATGACCTGGAGATTATCTTCGGTCAACCAACAGATGAAAATTACGAATACTGGTGGACAGTAAGTAACTTCCTTAACTACGGTGGAGTTTGTTACGTTATTCGTTGCGACGACTCGGTCGGTGATGAAGGTGATGAAGGTGGGGATAATCCCAACCCTCAGAAGATGCGTAACGCATCAACCAACCCAACTATCAAAACCGGTGAAACGGTTCCAACCGGTCCATATGTAAAGAATGAGGAAGCCTTCACTGAAGATTTCCTTGGACAAAACACAGTTGATAGATTTCTTTCCAGAACTCCAGGTGAATGGGGTAACTCACTGGCCGTATCGGTCATTGATGCTGGTGCAGATTTCCAAATGAACCTGTCGAAGACAGGTATCGTAAGGGCTGTTGATGGTGTTGCTGTTGATGACGGTACCTTGTTTAACTACACCATCGATGGTGGAGCAAACATTGGTCAGTATATCAAGGTAAAGGCAACTAACCCTGCTAACATTCTTGCTGGAACATTCGTTACTAACAGTAACGATGCCACCGGTATCGTAATGGGTTATGAGAATGGTGCTTACCAAATTATGGTAACAGCCGGTGAATTCAATACTAATGGATTCCTTCTCAGTAATTCTGGACAACAATCAGGTATCGTAAGCGAAATTTACGAACAAGGTCGTCACATCTACTACAAGGTGGGTGCTGGTGGTACCAGTCTTCTCAGTAATGAGCAAGATGATCAGGGTGTTGATTCAGGTGCAAACCTTTTCTCTGAGAGTGACCTAGACATTCTGGCAGAATTCACCGTTGATGGTGGAGAAAGCAACCCTATGGTTGTTGCCTCTGTTTGGAGTCCAAAAACCTACACGATGGTTGAAGGTAATAACTTCTTTGGCTGGAGTAAGACTCCTGTCAGTGGTCAGAAGGTAAGACCCGAAACTGCTGGTATCATTGAAGGTCCAACAACAGTTGGTGATACTTACGTTTGGGATTCGAGATCCGAGTTATGGAGTAACAGCTACGTACCTCAGGCAGGTAACTTAGTTCATGATACCGTTAATGTCTTTAGTATTGGCTTTATCGGTGACTGGTATAGTAACCAGATTGCTTTCCAGGGTCTTCCTTGGTATCGTTTCGCCTCTCGTCCAGGAACGACATCCGGTGCGTATGACTACAGTTCATCCAACGATGAAGTACACATGATTGTGTATGATTCAACCGGAGAATTGACTGGTTCTAAGGGTAACGTTCTGGAGCAATACCTGAATGTTTCTAAACTCGCCGACGCTTCTAAGCCAGAAGGTGAAAGAAACTATTACATCGATGTAATCAACACAAATTCCAGATACATCTACGCCAACGCGCCTATCAACGGGCAAGATGGTGAGATTAACACGGGACTAGCTCCGGTTGGAAGCTCTGTTAAGGCTGGAGTTAAGTGTGAGTATGTCTTTGGTGGTATCCGAGATTTAAGTGGTGGTGTAGACAACCTCGTTGCTACTCTTGCTGAGCTTCAAGCTGGTTACTCCAAGTATGCTGAAGAAAACACCTTCGAGATTGATTACATTCTCCAGGGTCCTGCAGCTACTATCGATGGAACTAATAGTTACAGAAACTTCGAAGCCGCTGTTGCTAAGGCAAACTTCCTTATCAGCATTGTAGAGCAGAGAAGGGATTGTATGGCATTCCTGTCACCCCCACGTTATATGTGCGTGACACAGAAGAGTGCAAATGAAATCACTACGGAGATTGCAACTTGGGCTCAAGAGTTAAGTTCTTCTTCCTATGTCAGTATTGACAGTGGTTACAAGTATACCTACGACAGGTTCCGTGAAAGTTATGTCAACGTTCCTCTGAATGGAGACGTAGCTGGAACATTGGTATACACCGCTTATCGTTCTGAGCCTTGGTTCTCACCTGCTGGTTTCCAAAGAGGACAGATTCGTAACGTTGTAAAACTTCCTTACAACCCAAACAAAGGTCAACGTGACCTTCTTTATTCCAACAGAGTCAACCCTGTTGTCACCTTCCCCGGTGAAGGAACCGTTCTCTTCGGAGACAAGACGGCTTTGGGTTACTCCTCCGCATTCGACAGAATTAATGTCCGTCGTTTGTTCTTGGTTGTTGAAAGAGAACTCGCCAAGTTGTCCAAGACAACTCTGTTTGAGTTTAACGATGACACAACTAGAGCCCTCTTCAAGAATAACGTTAATCCGTTCTTGAGAGACGTTCAATCCAAGAGAGGCATGTATGACTTCTTGGTTGTCTGTGATGAAACCAACAACACTCCTGACATTATTGACAGGAATGAGTTTGTTGCCGACATCTACATCAAGCCAGCAAGGTCGATCAACTACATTACTCTGAACTTCATCGCCACTAAGACTGGCGTGGCGTTCGATGAGGCAGTGGGTCTCTTCAGAAGAAACTCATTCTAATCACGAGGTAACTACAAATGGCAAGACATCCAAAGAGTATCGAACAGTTTAAGTCTCGCCTGGCGTTCGGTGGGGTTCGCCCCACTATGTTCCAGGTGGAATTGACTTTCCCAACTGGTCTTTCACTGCCTAATCAAAATGATTTGGCAGAAGATTCAAAATTCCTCGTGAAGGCTGCTCAACTCCCTGCCTCTCAGGTAGGTGTAATTGACGTTCCTTTCAGAGGTCGTAAGCTTAAGGTCTCAGGTGACCGGTCTTACGCAGATTGGAGTACAAGTATCACTAATGACCATAGTTTTGGTCTCCGTGTTGCTCTGGAGAAGTGGTCTGAATTGATTCAGAATCATAACTTCGCTCTTGGTGCTAACGAACTCAGTCAGTATTTCGGTACTGCTATCGTTCGTCAGCTCGACAGAGACGCCAACCAGATCAGGGCTTATAAGTTCCGTGGTATCTGGCCAACTACAGTTGGTGAAATTGGTCTCGACTTCGACAGCACTGACCAGGTTGAATACTACGACTGCACCTGGGCGGTCCAATACTGGACTGCTATGGAAGAGGGTGATGGTATTGTTCTTAACAATGCTACCGACCCAACCAGAACTGGTGGAGCAGTTGTAACCTGATATAGGTCACAATATAACTTTTACAGGAGGGCTAAACACCCTCCTTTTTTAATAACTAAATAAGTCATAAGGCATAGAAGTAGTTACAGTGAATTCTTTTCAGTCAGCACCTCAGGATAAGAGTAGATTATTTGGTTTCTCTTACCGTCAGGATGATCTCGAAGAAGTAAAGAAACTATCTCCAGTTCCACCTAATATGGATGACGGTGTTACCGTCGCCGCTGGTGGTCTTACTGGTTATGGGGTAGACCTCGATGGAGGTATGCAAAAGGATCAAGACTTGATCCGTAAATATCGCTGCATGGCGATGCACCCCGAAGTTGATAGTGCCATTGAAGATATCGTTAATGAAGCCATCGTATCAGATACAAATGATACGCCAATTTCCATTGACCTTTCTAATCTTGATATCTCCGAGAGAATCAAAACAATTATTCGTGAAGAATTTGCGTATGTTCTTCACCTCTTAGACTTTAATAATAAAGGTCACGAGATGTTCCGTCGTTTTTATGTTGACGGAAGACTATATTACCACAAAGTAATTGACCTGAATGCTCCTGAAAGGGGTATTACAGACATCAGAAATATCGACTCGATGAAAATCAAGTTGGTGAGAGAATATAAGAAAGACCTTCCACCCCCTAATCTTAAAAACCCCGCATTGACATATAGTGCGGCACAACCTCAAGTAGTTGGACAGAGAACAAATCAGATGCCTGCTCGTGTCAATGAGTTCTTCATCTATAACAAGAAAGGTTTGAATTACCTGGGTCGTGGGGGAATGGGACAACAGGCAAATAACGGTACCGTTAAGATCGCCAAAGATTCCGTTAGTTATGTAACCTCCGGTCTGGTTGATGGTAATAGTGGACAGGTTTTGTCCTACCTCAATAAGGCACAGAAGTCTCTCAACCAACTGAGATGGATGGAAGATGCTATCGTTATCTACAGAATGGCAAGAGCTCCAGAAAGAAGACTCTTTTACATTGATGTTGGTAACTTACCCAAAGCAAAGGCAGAGAGTTACCTCCGTGATGTGATGGCTCGTTATAGGACTAAGGTCTCATATGACCAGTCGACGGGTGAGATTCGTGACGAGAAAAAGTATATGTCTATGTTGGAAGACTATTGGCTTCCTAGAAGAGAAGGTGGTCGTGGTACAGAAGTATCTACACTACCTGGTGGTCAGAACCTTGGTGAGTTGGAAGACCTTAAGTACTTCCAAGACAAACTTTATCGTTCTCTCAATATTCCTATTTCCCGTCAGGATGCCGGTTCTGGTTTCCAACTCGGTAAGTCAGATAATATTATGAGAGATGAGGTAAAGTTCGCCAAGTTTGTTGGGAGAATGAGGAAGAAGTTCTCATATCTCTTCTCTGACATTCTGAAAACTCAACTGGTTCTTAAAGGTGTTGTCTCACCAAAAGAATATGATTCTATGAAAGAACATATTCAGTTTGACTTCATCTATGATAATCACTTTGCGGAACTTAGGGAGATGGAAATGCTCCAAAATAGACTGCAAGTTGCTGCTCAGGCTGAACCATACATCGGTAAATACTTCTCCGTATATCAGGTTCGTAACAGACTCCTCGGTTACACTGATGGTGAGATTAAAGAAATCGATCAACAGATTTCTTATGAGCGTAATGTTGGTATTATTCCAGACCCTAACGCCCAATTGTTACAACGGGGACAACGACAAATGCCCGGACAACCAGAAGAACTTTCTGGTGATTTCCAAGGTGGTGGTGGTGTAGAGGGAGATATGGATCTCTCCGGTGATCCCGCAGCAGATATGGGCGGCGCCATGGGTGGCGCCCCTATGTAACTACCACCATATCTAAATAACTCAACAATCAAACACTTTTAATTATTATGTCAAGAGTTGCAGAGCTAATTGATTTGATTGCACAAGGTAAGAACGCAGAAGCTTCTGACGTTATGAATTCAGAACTATTATCTCGTTCTTACCAGGCAATCTCTGATATCAAACCACACGTAGCTGCCGATTATTTCGCACCCGTTGTCGACATGACAGATGCGGAAGCCACACCAGTCAGTGAGTACCCAGAAACCGAAGAGGCACCCAACAATGAAACTGATTAGAGAAGAAATCGAAGCCGTTGAGGTTTTGACTGAAGAGAATAATGGAAAGAAAACTTTTCATATTCAAGGACCATTCCTCCAAGGTGATATCAAGAACCGGAATGGTCGTATCTATGAAAGCAAAGTTCTTGCTAAAGAGGTAGGGAGATATAACGAACAGTATATCTCAAAGAACCGAGCTATGGGTGAGTTGGGTCACCCTGATGGTCCAACGGTCAACCTTGACCGTGTTTCTCACAAAATTACTTCCCTGAAACAAGAGGGTTCTAACTTCATTGGAAAAGCGAAAATCCTGGAAACACCTATGGGAAGAATTGCTGGGGCACTTCTTAACGATGGTGTTACCCTTGGTGTCTCATCCCGTGGTATGGGATCTCTTGTTAATCGTAACGGAGTTAATTATGTGGGTGAGGACTTTATGCTGGCGACTGCTGCTGACATTGTTGCGGATCCCAGTGCTCCAGATGCTTTCGTTCAAGGTATTATGGAAGGAAAAGAGTGGGTCTGGGACAACGGACTTCTCAAAGAACAGGACGTTCAGAGGGTAAAGGAAACACTCCAAAATGCCCCTGCTAACAGACTCAACGAAGCTATCCTTAAAGGCTTCCATGACCTCTTGATGGGTTGATTTTCCGTAAAAGAATCAACCATAGTCAAAGGGTTTTATAAATAACAACGACTAAATAATTGAAATTGTTAAAGTAACATGGCTCAATCCCGTACAGCAGTAAATGCGAAAGCTGCATCAGCTGAATCAGGAGATTCGATTTCTCCATCTCTGGTTCCTGGTCAGTCAAAGAACGATCTTGGCGGCGCCACTCCTGAGAACGAAAGATCTACGGATAACTCCACCAAACTAGACGCTTACAAAGGCGCTCCCGGAAGCGTAAGTTCCAGTCCTGAAGGTAAAATCGGAAGTGAGGTCCTCCCTGGGGGATCTGGCAAACACGATGGTAGCAATAAAGGTCAAAGCAATGAAGGTCCTGATACCTCCATTGCCACTGGAAAAGATGGTCTGAAGTCAGCCCCCAAGGGCACTCAGTTTGCCAAAGCTTATGAGCACGCAGAAGTCGATTCGACTGCTGGTCAGGCTCTTGACGAGTTGGCAGGTGACCACGACGCTTCGGATGATTTCAAAGCACGTGCAAAGGTTATCTTTGAGAGTGCCTTGAATCAAAAACTCCAACTTGAAGTCGAAAGACTCGAAGAAGAGTTTTCTCATCGTTTCGAAAATGAAATCACCGAAATCGCAGAGAAAGTAGAGGGATTCCTCAACTATACTTCCGGCCAGTGGCTGGAAGAAAACAAATTGGTTGTCGAAAACGGCATCCGTAACGAACTTTCCGAGTCCTTCATGCAAGGTCTTAGAGGTTTGTTTGAAGACCATTATGTCACACTTCCAGATGAGAAGTATGACATCTTTGAATCGATGGTCGCTAAGCTTGATGACATGGAAGACAAACTCAACGAGCAGATTGAATCTAACGTCAATCTTGTCTCACAGATGTCTGGGTATACCCGTCAGTCTGTTCTCGCCGATGTTTCCTGGGATCTCCCAGAAACCGGTAAGGACAAGCTCGCTGGTCTTGCTGAATCTGTAGAGTTTGAAAGTGAGAATTCGTTCAGACAGAAACTTGAGATTCTCAAGGAATCGTTTGTTGGTGGTCAAGAGACCACGGAACAACAGTCTGAGTACCTTGAAGAGTCTGCAGAAGTTCTGCAACCAACAATGGAAGAAGGAATGACAAGCTCTATGGCTGCTTACAGCAGAGCCCTTTCCAGAACCATTAAGTGATTTATTAACAACTATTAAAACAGGTAAAACCCCAAAATGTCTAATTATTTGACCGAAAAGTGGGCACCCGTTCTGAGTCATCAAGATCTTCCTGAGATCAAAGATCCCTACAGAAAGGCTGTCACCGCTCAACTTCTTGAGAACCAAGAAAAGTTCCTCCGTGAACAAGCCGTTGTCGAAGGAAGTGCTTCAGGTCTCCTGACCGAAGCCCCTACGATGTCTGTTAACGCACAAGGCTACCAGGGTATCACTGGTGGTTCTGTCAATGCCGACGGACTCAACGCTGATGCTGGCCCCCGTGCTGGTTTCGACCCCGTTCTGATCTCCTTGATCAGACGCTCCATGCCTAACCTTATTGCCTATGACATCTGTGGCGTTCAGCCAATGTCTGGTCCTACTGGCATGATTTTCGCAATGCGTGCGATGTATGATGGTCCTGATGGTCCTAACGAAGCATTGTTCGACGAAGCTGATCCTACCTTCGCTAACGGTGGAGACACCTTCAAGGCTGGTAGTCAGGCTTACAACGGCTATGAGCAAGATGCTAATGGTCAGTTCAGCCGTCCTCTGGCAACTGGTGGTCAAACCGGTGATGGTGATGGTTGGAATTCTCCTTTCGACGGTCCTTTCGGTGGAACTACCGAAGCTGCTGCTTCCGGTCTGAGCCCCGATGGTCCTTATGCTTCTGACAAGCAGATCAACCACCCTTACGTTCCCGGAGAAGCTCCTGCTGAGCGTAACCCCGGTCTTCTTGACTCCACCCTTTCCGGTGCTGGTGTTGTAACCGACCCCTCTAACCCCGGTGGTAACAACTACGATCCTACCTTGCAGCAAATGCGTGGTATGAAGAAGGATCAAATGGAGCGCCTTGGCGAACCAGGTAATGAGTTCCGTCAGATGGGCTTCTCAATCGAGAAGGCTGTTGTTGAAGCTCGTGGTCGTGCCCTTAAGGCTCAGTATTCACTGGAATTGGCACAAGATCTTCGTGCTGTCCACGGTTTGGATGCTGAAGCCGAATTGGCTAACATCCTTTCTTCTGAGATCCTTTCGGAAATCAACCGTGAAATCGTCCGTACCGTTTATCGTACGGCCCTTCCCGGTGCTCAGAACAATGTAAACACTGCTGGTACTTTCGACCTGGACGTTGACTCCAATGGTCGTTGGTCTGTTGAGAAGTTCAAAGGACTTCTTTTCCAGATTGAGAGAGATTGTAACGCGATTGCACAACTCACTCGTCGTGGCAAGGGTAACATGATCATCTGTTCCGCTGACGTGGCTTCCGCGTTGACGATGGCAGGTGTTCTTGACTACACCCCAGCACTAAACGCTAACCTGAATGTCGATGACACCGGTAACTTGTTTGCTGGTACCATCAACGGCAAGTTGAAGGTCTACATCGACCCTTACTCAGCTAACGTTTCTGACACCCACTACTACGTTGTTGGTTATAAAGGTTCTAGCGCCTATGACGCTGGTCTTTTCTACTGTCCTTACATCCCTCTTCAGATGGTTCGTTCGGTCACTAGCCAAACCTTCCAACCTAACATCGGCTTCAAGACCCGTTATGGTCTTATCGCTAACCCTTATGCTGAAGGTCCTTCCGGTCCTTACAACCGGGGTCTGGGTCGTCTCACCGACAACAGCAACCGTTACTACAGACGCGTTAAGATTGAAAACCTTATGTGATTCATCACTAAGTTTCATATCTTTAGGAGCCTTCGGGCTCCTTTTTTTGTGCGTGTGTGATTAAATAACTGTGTTGAAACTCACACAAACTTATGACTCCGAATGAAAAAGCAACACATGATGTAGTGGAGGAATATTTTGAATGTATTGTGGAATGTAATGTACAAGACAAGGAGTGTATCGAGAAGTGTGTCGTGACCTTAAAGGAAGAGGATAAATATATTTGTTGATATTAGATTGATTATGGACCAATTACCTCCCCCACTCCCAGCACTTTGTATAAGAAGTATAACGGAAGCGGAAACACCGGGTAGATTGCTTCTGGATATGCCATCTCTATGGAGAGATAGTGATGCAATAAACCCTGTAGAGCTTGATGAAAAAACAGTTGATTCTATTATGAGTGAACCCTACAGTGTGCCTATGTGTCCGCCAGGCTGGCCCAATCCACCACAACCGGAGTCATAAATAATGATACTGGTAGTATAAGAATAGAATGGCACTGGAATCACACAATAGATCTTTACCCCCTGACTCTTACTTTACGGGTATCGAAAATAGAAACTTCTTATCCCCAATTGGGTTTAAGTTGTCTGTAGATAAACTTCATGGGGTTGATTTCTTTTGTCAGTCCGCTTCTGTCCCTGCAATCTCTATGGGATCAGCTGATACTGGAACAAGAATTAACAAATTAAGACATCCTGGTGATGAGTTAAACTACGAAGATCTCTTCATTCGTTTCCTCGTGGACGAGAACATGAAGAACTGGTATCAGGTTCATGATTGGATGAGAGAAATCACTACACCAGTTACAACTAAAGAATTCACGTACAATAGAGGTACATATAGGAGTGTGAATGACCCCATTCCTGGCATTATGGATGTGGAAACAGACGAAAAGACAGCTTATATGCGAGGTGACTGGACTAACCAGTGGAAATCAGATGTATCCCTCTTCATTCTTTCCAGTAACTACAGACCTGTTGCTGAGTTTGTCTTTCGTGATGCCTTCCCCATCACTCTGACCACCCTGAACTTCGATGCCGCTGTGCCTGACATCAACTACTTTACAGCTGAGGTCACTATGAGGTATAATTATTTTGATTACTTCATCTACCCAGCTGCCCAGGCAACTGATGCGTCGATGAAACCCAACTACCAAAGAACTTCACTTGGTAGAGAACTGACTAGTAAGTAATGGACCTAGAATCTATCCAACTCATGTGGGGTCGAGATAGTAAGATTGATGATGTTATGTTGGACGAGAGTTCACTGCGAATCCCACAACTACATCATAAGTATCTGACTCTTCACAATGAATACTCTCTTCTTAGTAAGAAGACGAAGCAACAATTAAGAACACTACACCACAGGAAGTGGTTGTATTATTCAGGTAAAGAAGTCCCAGAAGATTCTGAACCTTTTCCCTTCAAGGTAATCAAGTCTGACATTCAAAACTGGATTGGTGTTGACGAAGACATCATGAAGACAGAGATGAAGATTGATTACTATGACGTGGTCCTGGACACCCTACGTGATATACTTAAACAGGTACACCAGATGACCTACCACATCAAACAATGTATTGAGTGGAGACGATTTGTTAACGGAGTTTAGTTATGATTGAAACTGCTTTCCTTATGATAGTCCTTAATGGACCTATAACAATCAAGCCTCAGTACCATGGGATGTTTGCAGTCAACACAATACCAACACAGACCGTAAGTGAGTGTGCCGACTATAGTGGGGTCGACCCCTATAACACCAACCACATGAGTGATATAATGAAAGAGTTAGATTTATTGGATTGCTTCTTTTACGATGTCGGAAACCACGAGCACAACATTTACTCGCAATGACCCAAGGTACTTTGAGGTGTATTGCCCCAAAAACTATGACAGGCATAATTACAGAATAGTATTTAAGAATGGTGAGTCAGTTGACTACATCGATTATGCAACCGTGAAACACGAATGGTATAATCACAAAGCTCATGTTAACTACATTGAGGTAATAGACAAGGGTGGAAAAGGCTTCTAAATAGTTAAGTGATATAACTTAATTCGTTAGTGACTGATTGTATTATTTCAAAAAAGAATGAGATTGAAATAACTCTAGAGTGTGAGCAACATATTCTAATGGAACTCCAAGAAGCATTCTCCTTTGATGTGGAGGGTGCTTCTTTTTCGCCTGCATATCGAAAGAAGTTTTGGGATGGTCGTATTCGTTTGTTGAGTACACATACCAAAACACTACCTGCTGGTTTAACTTATCAGTTGTGTAGGTGGTTAGATCGTCATGGGTATAGTTGGGACTTTGAGAATAATAAGTTCTATGGAACACCCTATGAAATGGATCAGAGGGTCTTCTATGAGGGGGTGGAGTTGTTTATGAATAAGATATCCTCTGTGAAACCCAGAGAGTATCAGGTGGAAACGGTATTCCATGCACTAAAAGAATACAGAAAGACTATTCTGTCACCTACTGGGTCTGGTAAGTCACTGATGATTTATGCTATTGCCCGATATATCAAGTCAATTGGTAAGAGAACGATTGTTATTGTTCCTTCTAAGGGTCTGGTAGAACAGATGTATAAAGACTTCCTAGACTACGGTTGGGGAGAAGAAAACCTTCATAAGATTTATCAAGGTCATACTATAGAGACTACAGCCCCTGTTACTATCACCACCTGGCAGTCCGTGTATGGACTAGACAAGAAGTGGTTTAGGCAGTTTGATTGTGTGATAGGTGATGAATGTCACAACTTCAAGGCGAAGTGTCTTGGTGGTATTATGAAGAAGATGCCCGATGTGAAGTGGAGATATGGTTTCACAGGTACATTGGATGGAAAGAATGTACATAAACTTATCCTTGAGGGTCACTTCGGTCCTGTGTATAAGACCACTACCTCTAGTGACTTGATGGAGAAGGGTTTCCTTGCTAAGTTGATGGTGGAAGTTATTCAACTTAAGCATCCTTCTGAGAAATTCGATAACTATAACGAAGAACTTGAATTCATTGGTAACTTAAATCAAAGAAATAAATTTATCTGTAACCTCGCAAAGTCTTTGGAAGGTAATGTATTGGTTCTCTTCACCAGAGTGGAGGGTCATGGTATACCAATGTATGAGATGATGGGTGATATGACCCAGAGACCGGTCCATTTAATTTACGGAGATACTGATGTCAAAGTTAGGGAAGAGGTTCGTCAAATTTCTGAGATTAGTGACTCTAACATTATTTTTGGCTCTTACGGTACAATGTCTACTGGTGTTAACATCAAAAATCTCCATCATGTCATTTTTGCTTCTCCTTCTAAGTCTAGGATACGTGTATTACAAAGCATCGGAAGGGGTCTGAGGAAGGCAAAGGGTAAGGATAAAGCTATGTTATATGATATTGCCGATGACTTCAGACAGGATCATGGAAAGAATAACTTCACTCTTAACCACTTGGCTGAGAGGATTAAATACTATGTTGAAGAAGACTTCGAGTATAGGGTGACTACAGTTCCCATAAATAACAAGGTAGGATTATTTGACAACACTTATGTTTGACAACTTTCACGCCACAATCAAATTGATTACTGGCGAAGAAGTTCTTGCTCGTGTACTACCTACTCAAGAAAAGGGAAATGATTTTTTCGTCCTAAACAATCCAATCATCATCGCTGAAGAGACCCACATTAATGCCGAAAAAGGAGTCGCCATTTCTGGCATGATTCCTAAGAAGTGGTTGATGTTTGCCAATGACGACACAACTATAGTAAACAAAACTCATGTCGTCTCAATGTCAGAATTGGATAAGTTTGGTATTGACTTTTATAAGAAAGCTTTAATAGCAGCTAAAGCTGCCAGTCCCATTAAGAGAAAAGTAGAGAGTAAGAACAACTCAGGATATATTGGTATGATTAATAGTTTCAGAGATGACTTAGAAGATATATTCAAGGGCTCTTATGATGTCCCAGAAGCTTAACTATGTTATCTTTTCGTTGACACTACAAGTATAACACTTTTACCCAGGTGTGTCAAGTACACATTCTGGGTTTCTTTGATTATAATAACACCATAACAGATATTCTTATGAACACAACACTAAAGCCAAAGAGAAGAAAGAACAACTTCATTGATAACAAGGAGTTCTATGCTGCTATGATTGAGTATAGAAGGTCAGTTGATGCTGCCAAAGAAACTGGCGCCTCAAAGCCACAGATTCCCCGGTATATTGGTAAGTGTTTCCTTGACATTGCCGAACACCTTTCAATGAGACCAAACTTTTCTAACTACATGTATCGCCAGGATATGGTGATGGATGCTGTAGAAAATTGTGTCATCTATTGTTACAACTTTGACCCAGAGAAGTCTAAGAATCCCTTCTCTTATTTCACACAAGTATGTTGGTACGCCTTTATCCGTCGTATCGGAAAGGAAAAGAGACAGATTGATATCTGTGACAAGATTATTTCTAAGTCTGGCTTTGAGGAGTTCTTTACTGGTGACCAACTTGGTACTAGTTCTGATTTCAATTCTATCAAAGATGTAGTGGACCAGAAACGACAGGGAAGATAAATAACTGAAAAGTATATGGATCCCCTTAACGAACTATGGTCTCTGTATGAGGAAGTGATGGAGAAGCCTCCTCTTCAAGATGAGGCACCCGTCACTGTTGATACACCAGAAGACCAAGATTACGAACATCCGGTTTCACAGGATAGACGTAAGGTAGATGTTGCTCGTGCTTCCGGTATGGAGCCAGAGGTAGCCCACGAGCAGATTTATGGTGAAGTAGATACCGGTGACTCTAACTCCAAGGCACAACTTGCTGCCACCCTGGGTAGAGTCCAAAACGATGGTGCCAGGAAAGGTATTAAAATCGAAAAGGATAAAGACTTCAAGTCTCTTCTCGCTCAGGATGATGAGTTAGGACAGAAGGATGCCGTTACTCCTGACGATATGAGAACTCCACAACAGAAAGAAGTTCCTAACGCTCTTCAACAACCAGCTGGTATGTCAAACACTATTGACGCCAACGAAGAATACGACTATAATGAGGATGTAGCATTCTTACAAAAGTATGGACGAGCTTGACTTTAAACCTGCGTATGGGACTGTAGATTTTTATGCGAATCAGTTTGCTGATATTATTGCAGATATTCAACACACCTCACCTGAAATGAGCGATAACCTAATTGCTGGTTTCAAGCGAGCAATCTCAGAATGGCGTGAGTATCATGTCAATCAAATTGTAGAACTTGACAGGGTTAGTCAGAATTTGGACACAAAAGGCTTCCAACAACTTGAAAGCTTTGATAATTAATTATGTCCAACAATAAAGTTGCGATTATTACGGATACTCACTTCGGTGTTCGTAAAGGTAACCAAATATTTCACGACTATTTCAAGAGGTTTTATGAAGACACCTTCTTTCCCGCTGTTGATAATCGGTCTATTGATACCGTGGTGCATCTCGGCGATGTATTTGACGTCAGGAAGGGTATTGACTATTGGTCACTGAACTGGGCTAAAGAAAACTTCTTCCAGCCTCTTTATGATAGAGGAATTAAAGTTCATATCATTGTCGGTAACCACGATATCTTCTATAAACAAAAC
>Ga0181397_1000055_pt1 | contig 37070 bp, 71 predicted proteins | sample 20SPOviralmetaG_FD_130126 | JGI IMG/M metagenome (GOLD analysis project Ga0181397, IMG submission 130126) | Marine viral communities from the oligotrophic San Pedro Time Series (SPOT) site, San Pedro Channel, CA, USA - 20 SPOT_SRF_2011-02-23 | ecosystem: Environmental > Aquatic > Marine > Strait...
CCTGTGATAGGTAATACTGTACGAACATCTTGCGTATCATATACGGTCAGTACGCCGACCATATTATTTGATAGGATGTCCTCTGTTAATTCGATTGATAGTATAATACCTAGAATATTCATACGATATGGTGTACTCTCGCCACCATGTAATCTGTATGATATTATTTCGGCTTTATCAATCTGATAATCACCTGCTTGATTTAGTATATTAGGTTCGGACATATCATTATCTTCTTATCAACTTTCTAAACTCTTCTAAAAATGATGATAGATAAGCCGGGTTTAGAATTTTAATCTTTCTTTTCTTATCTTGTTCTCTTATCTCATATTCATAGTTTGATACAGATTGTGCGTCTGTGTCTGTCTCATTACACTCAATCAAGTGTGAATAGTCATCAGGACCATCACCTTTTTGTTTACCAGATGATTGTACTCTCTCATAATGGTGTACACCATATAAATCGTCTTCGTATTTGTCTTTGACATAACTTTCAAATGATAGATGAGATAGAGGCCATTCAAAATATCTGTTTGTCACTCTATTCATCATCAATATAACATAGAAGTAATCTGCACTACCATATATCTTAAATGCGACATCTTCTGGTTTTTCACCGTTTTCTACATCATAACTATCGTATAATGAAAAGTTATCTCTAACTTTATTTCTTATCTTAACTCTACGAAATATATCAGGCACCAATTTGAAATCTTCGTTGCCGTCCATGTCGTATCTGATTTTAGGAAATTGCGTAAAAAACATAAGTCTTAATGTCCTTCGTAAATTTTTTGTTTAGTCATCAATTCTAGTTCTTGGAAAGTCAATGACATTTTATATGATACTGGCGCACCATCTTCAAAAGCACTAAATTGTGCCTCTGGTCCAAAGTTTACATCCATTGCTTTCAAAGCACACTTCGATATCTTATTCATGTATTCATTAGGTCCACCTAAATGTGCGTAATGTATTTCAAATTCAGATGGTACTTTAAATAATCTACCACCTGTGATACCTAAATCTAAATCTGGATGCATATGGTATTTAAATAGAAATATAATATTCTGTACTGCCTCTAGTTCTTTTTGACTACGAGGATGAAAATCAAATGCATATGTGAATTCTCTAAATGACGGTCCTTGATAAAACTGTTCTTCATTAGGATTGATTGCGACACCAAATGCCTTACTTACTAATTGTACGGGGTCACCAGCGCCGATAGCGTTACCTAATTCACCTAATGCTTTTTTACCAAAGTCTCCTACACTTGTGGCTGCTCCTTTTGCAATCTCCATTGCCATTTGTGTCTTATCACTTGCCGTTCTAGCATTACCAATTGTTCTTGCGATTTGACCAGCCATGTTTGTTGCCTCTGCCTCATAGTTTGCGCCGTATGACACCTTTGTACCTGCTGGCATGTATAATGCAATTGCACTTGTGACCTGTGTATGCGTAGGTAATTTTGATAATACTGAATTGTCTGTTTTTACTTCTTTAAAATTGCCTGTTTGTTTTCTTATATCGTTAATCGAACCTGCTGTGCCATGAGGACCTGCCTGTTTACCACCTTTATCGGTTGCAAAACCCATTTTTTGTGCGACTGCGAAATCTTTATTGTTCTTGCCACTAAATTTGTTCTTCAATGAGTAGAATATAATATAGTGACCTAGTTGTTCGTCTGTTAAATCTAAAGGATATTGTATTTGTGAGAATGATAATGGGTCTCTTTTCATCTTCTCTTGTGGACTATCGTTTACCTCAAATGGTGACTTCTTCAATAGTTCAGCAGCCACTTTTCCTTCTTGACTTGATACTTGTTGACCAGATAACGCATTAGATATACCACTAACTGCACCTGTAATATCATTGAAGAATGGTGTAGATAGTTTCTTTATATGTGTAGCAGCTCTTTTTAACATTAATAAATACCTTTGTAATTATGATAATATTTATATAGATTATAGGAACATTATGGCGAAAAGTTATAAAGGGTTATATAAACCAACCAACCCAAAGAAATATGTTGGTAATGCAAATCAAATAGTGTACAGGTCGTTATTAGAGAGACGGTTTATGCGTTATTGTGACCTGAATGATGATATATTAAATTGGGCAAGTGAAGAATTACCTATATCATATTTCTCACCTATCGACAAAAGATGGCATAGATACTTTCCAGACTTCATCATCAAGACATCAAACAATAAGAGGTTTGTCATAGAGATTAAACCTTATCGACAATGTTTGAAACCAAAAGCACCTAAAAGAAAAACTAAATCACATATTCGTGAACAGTTTGAGTATATCAAGAACCAAGCAAAATGGTCAGCCGCAAGAAAGTATTGTGAAGACCAAGCTTCAGATGTTGAGTTTAAGATTATTACAGAAAAAGAATTAGGTCAGTATTAACCGAAGAAAGAATAGGCCGCTCTATCGTGGTAACTATCAATATCAGTTCTCAAATCAGTAGTTGTTAAACTAGCCGCTGAATTACTTGTTGAATTATTACCTGAATTGTTTGTAGAGTTGTCAATAATAACAACACCATCTCCTTGACCTTTTTTACCAAATCTATTTACAGTTTCAGTTTTATAGGTTGTCTCTGTTGTATCACCTTGTACTGTTTCTATTGTACTCTTTGAAATGTTATCGCCCTCATTGGTAACTGAACCTGTATCTGTACCGGCTGCCATCACTTCATTATATACTCTACTAAACGCCTCGCCTGGACTTTCACCACCTGGTAACATTGCACCAGCAGCCGCAAGACCACCTTTTGCCAATGCTTTCATCATTGTACCTAATTTGAAAATATTATTTTTGAGACCTGCAAAATCAAAAGTAAATAGACCTTTAAACCAGTTCCATGCCGACATTACAGGACCGTCTTCGCCTAAAAAGAATTCTTTTAGTGAGAATGGTTTATCGGGGTCACCAAAATTAAATATGTCTTTCAAGAAGTTAATTGCTAAGTCAAGTGGTAATGATACTACACTAAAGAAGAAATCAGCTGCACTACCAACTACGCCTGTTAGACCTGACCATATTCTTTCTGTGTCTAGTGTGAATATACCCATTACAAAGTCAACAAGACCACCAATAATGCCACTAAAACTTTCTGTGATACTGACACCAAAATCTGCAATGTATGTACCTAAATTTTCTAATCCAAGATATGATAATGCCATGCCAATTAAATCTGTTATCAATCGTACAAAACTACCAATGAAACCATCTACAATTGCAACAACGGATTCTCTGATACCATCTACAATAGAACCACTTTCACCATAACCATCCATAAATCCTTTAACACCATCAAATACTCCTAATATTAATGTCAATGGTAAGAATAATTTACCAACAGTTCTACCAATTGCTTTGATTGGCGCAATGATTTTACTTAATGCACCACCAGCTTTACCTGCACCTGCCGGTCCTGAAGCACCGCCACCAAATAGTCCCATTATTGCGTTCTTAAACGGAGCAAATACGGCACCAACTGATTTGGCTGCCTCATCTATTGATGAAGTAATCTTCATAATACCTGGACTACTAAAGAAACTCTTAACTGGTTTTATTAAATTATCATCTAATAGAAGTTTTATACCAGCAAATGGAGCTTTTGGCAAGTGTTTTGCCTTGAAGTCATCAAATTTTGATAGAATAGGTCCTGATATAGAAGTCTTGAAACCATTTGTCAAGTTTGTACCAAATGCTTTTGTAGCAATTTTAAAATCATCTACAAGTTTGGCACCAAAACCTAATGTAGTAATAGTACCAATGCCTTTAGCAAAAGTAGCCATTCCTTTGATAGATTTTAATTGTTGTGGTAATCTTAATATATCTTCTATATTCATTGCCTTTGCAAAAGCGGCTAAGGCAAATATACCTGCAAGAGCAGGCATTTTGAAATCACCAGTCATCTCTGATTTACTAGGCATAGAGACAGTAGATTGACTAGCTACATCTCTTTTTTCTTTTCTTAATTCAGCAGCTTGACTTCGTTCTCTTGCTAATTGGTCTTTGTCAAACTGAAACATCTGTCGTAAGGTGTCCATGAAACCTTGCGTGTTTCTTTCGTTCTCTTTACCAATCGACCTTAAATCTTCTAATATAGGAATAGAACCATTATCATTGGCTGCTACAGCACCTGCACCACCAGTTATCGCACTACCAACAGCCATTTGTGCTGATTGAATACTTGCGACTAAACTACCTCTTGTTTTACCTGTGTTCTCTGCCATTACGCTACCTTACTCTTATAATTTGCGATTGCTGATTTAATTGCGTCTTCAGCTAATACACTACAATGTATTTTTACTGGCGGAAGTGCCAGTTCTTCTACAATGTCTAAATTCTTTATTTCTTGTGCCTGTGTTAAAGACTTACCTTTTACCATTTCTGTAACCAAACTGCTACTTGCAATAGCACTACCACAACCGTATGTCTTAAACTTAGCGTCTGTTATAATATCATCTTTGACTTCAATTTGTAATTTCATTACATCACCACATGCTGGCGCACCGACCATACCTGTGCCGACATCTACTCTTTTACCATCCATACTACCCACATTTCGTGGATTTTCATAATGGTCTAATACTTTATCTGAATATGCCATTACTTAATATACTTCTTCATTGCTAGGTAAATACCATAACACACAAATAGATATACAGTTGCTACGCCTACATCTACCAAATGTTCTCTCATATGATAGATAAACTCTATGCCTGCCTGTACATCTCCCATATTACCACTTGATGTAGTTTGTTCGATTGAAACATTACCTGCACCATCACCGATATTTATTTCTTTTCCGCCTGCTGGATTATCTGACATTATTTCTTACCTTTACTTGAACCTGTATATAAACCAAACCAGGCAGCGCCAGCACCAACAACGATACTGATTAACCCACTCTGTTCCATAGTAGGAGCAGATAAGTTCATATACCATATTACACATTTATACAATAATATAATATAAACTGTTAAGAATAGTCTTGGAAAGATACGCCAAGCGTCAACGGCTCTTGCCATATGTATTATTCTTGCATATGGATTAACACCAAGGTCTTTGATTGAAGTATCTACTTCTAAATCAACCTTGATTTTCTGTTTAGGTTCTGCAACCTTAACTTCTTGTTTTACTTCTTCAGCCATTATTTTCTACCTCGTAGTTGGCGTTCTTTCGCCTTTTCGTTTTCTTCTTTTATGTGAGCCACCAAAAGGTTCACATAAATTTCCCTCTCCCATGGCACCATATTTTCTAATTCACTCAAACTATATTTATGATGTTGCATTAAAGCAAAGTTAACCTGGAAATGATTTTCTAGGCTGTCGTGAGAGAGGGCGACCCGAAAAAATCTTGTAGCCCGCTCAAAACTACTTTACTTTTCACTTTAGTTTTAGGATTAGTTACCTCAATCTCATGTTTGAGTTTTGGCATAGTTGTAAAGAATGTTTGTATTTTGTTAAAGTTTTCACTTGTTAAAGTCTCAACAAAAGCATTCAATTCTTTCTGACTATAATCCGTAGCTTGGTGTATTTCTTCACCATCATAAATTTGATAGATTGATTTGCTAATAATATCAAACAATTGATTAGTCTTCATATTGTCAGCATCCATACTTGGGTCAAAGTCTTCCATTGTAGGATATTTCATTAACATCTTAATCTTATCATTAACTTGAATTTCGTTAGTATGAGTTTCATCAACTTGAACCTCAACCTCTGTTAAATCCACTTCTACATTTGCAAAAGTTTCATTGTCGTCTGGACATTTCACTTTCAGTTTTGATACCTCTCCAACTGATTTAGCTCTTATCTGTAAAAAGATGTATTCTAAATCAAAGGTAGGCATTTTACTCACATTGATAGTACCAAATGTACATGCACTAACAATCTCTTTCAACGCATTTTGAATTTGACCATTCTCACCAGATTCCATTGCCATCAAAAGTATCTTTTCTTCTTTTACAAGAAAAGGTCTAAATTTGACCTTGGTATCTTGACTTGGTAAAGTCAATTCATATGTCGCTGTTTCTAATATAGGCAAAGCCATAATATTATCTCCTTGTTATTAAATAAATGGTGGAAATACTCTTCCACCTGTAATTCGACCTATTGGGGCATTTCTCTTAACTTGACCCAATACATCACGACCAACCCTCTGCAATTCAGGTGGTAACTTATTAAGTATTCCACCAAAGAGACCAAAGTTCTTCGCCGTCTTAATTGTAGGTACATCACCCATTGATTTACCTATTGTTGCGCCGTCTATTTGGTCTGTTGTTAAATTGTGCCAATTTCTAAAATTAAAAGTAATTGGTATATTGTGAGGACTGTCCGTTGTTCCATATCCGTACTCAACACCACCAACAACTTGTGGGTAGCATTCCATTAATCGTACACCATATGTAATTCTATCTCTATCATCAGCAGTATCAAATGAACCTAACTGATATATGTCCATGTGACCAATATAGTCATCATAGAAATTCATGTTGTGGCTATCTTTGTTAAAGATTAACTTTTGCCACTCTTCAAAGAAAACTCTTTGTCTTAAAAATTTGTCTGCATAAAATGTCATCTCGACATTACCTGGAAAACTATAACCATATGGCATTTGTCTACCTGGTCCATATGTAATATGGTCTGTTGTGTTAATGTCTCTACTAGGCATAGTTACCTTATTACACATCATAGAAACATTTTGTTGTAATTCTGTTGAGTTATAATCTTTATATGTTTGGTGTGGTGGAGGACCGTATGATGTCTGTTTTCTTCCTACATCACCTAATTTATATTTTTGAGGCATGAAAAATCTTACAACATATCTAGTTGGTCTTGAAAGACCCTCACCTTGATTTAAGGCTGCTGTAAATCTACCAATTGTGGATTCTGGATTGCCACCTGGCTTTCTCTGTAATCTTGGGTCGCCCTCAACATTATCTAGTGACCTATCTCTAGGAAATCCTAGTCGAATATCAAAGTTACCAATTCTACGACCACCTCTTAATATTGCCATTAGTATTTACTCCTACTATTTGCGAACACTTTACCTAAACTTGCACCTTTAAATTGTGCAACTGGTAAATTAATTGCAATTGCCATCTCGTCTGTGTTCACTCTTAAAAAATTACTTCTTACTTGTTTGTACAAATATTTTTTGATTGCAGCTTTTGTAAAACCTACACCTTTGATATCATCATATGACACCTGTAATCTTGTAGATTTATCAAACTTACCATTACTTGCGTATCTCTGCAATTCAGATAGAAATTTATATCTTGCACCGTATGGTAGATAGTGAAAATTCAAACCTATGAAACCACCTGGAAAGGTGTCAATAGGTAATACTAAAGGAAATATATCATAGAAAGGCATTTTGCCTTTTGTTTTAGGGTCATAAAAAAACAAGTTCATTCGACCACCACTTGGTCTACCAATCAATTTACCACTACGCATTAACGCATTAGCACTTGATTTATCTGTTATCAAAGAGGCTGCGTTTCTATACCAAGACTGTGATTTGAATTCACCATCTTGAATATCTACTAGTGGTTTAAAAATATTTACCATACTACTATTTATACAAAAAAAAGAGGTCGCTACCAATTAAGGTAGCGACCTCTAGCGTGCTTTTTACGAAGCCTTATAGAGAGAGATAGGTTAATCTTCGTCTGCTAGTCTCGAAAAATATGACATTGTATCGTCATCATCATCTAAAGACGGAGATTTATCTTCGCTTGTTGCACTAGACACAGGAGCTGTGGCTTGCGTAGGTGGGAGTTCTACAGCAGAAACCGTCTCTGTGCTTCGTGAAGTACCAGCAATTACCCTATTCAGTTTCTCTTTGAGTTCATCATAGGTCTTAAAATTGGTAGTATCCACGAATGGGTTTAGAGGATATTGTTTCGCCCAAATAGCTTTGATATCATCATCACTATCTTTGATTGAGCTAACACCCTCAAATTCGGATTTGTCATAGTTCCAGTAACCATCCACTTTTCTGATTTTCAGTTTAAAGTTTGCACCTTTCCAAAAATCAAATGGGTTGATTGCTGTTTCATCTTCAAATGCCGGTTGCATTGCCTCTGTAATCTTGTCAAAGATTTTTTTACCAAACTTGAACAAGAACACCTTACCCTCGTTTTGAGGATGTTTAGGGTCAGACACCACAAGAATGTTAGAGTAATAAGATAACTTTCTTTTTCTCTTTCTTGCAATTTCTTTATCACTATCAACGCCAGTATTCCATAATCTAGTGTTCTCTTCGGACACAGGATCCTTTTGGTTAAGAGTTGTTAGTGAGTTCTCAATATACCAACCGCCTTTGTCTTGGAAAGCATGAGACCAAACTCTCTGCCATGGCATTTCTTCGCCACTAGTAGCAGGTAGAAAACGAATAACAGCATAGCCATTACCTGTTTTATCCATCTCTGGTTTCCAAAGTCTTTCGTCTTGGTATTTGTTTTTGTTTGATTGGTCCTCAGGATTGAGGTTCTTTTCTAACGCCTTGGTTAGTTTGTCAAAATTACTTGACGAGGTCTTTAAAGTTTCGAAATCCATATTTTTCTCCTTGTATGTATTATCGTATTGTTGTTTTCGTGTGGCCTGTATAATTCGGCCTCATTGGTATTTATACAACTTTTATAAGTTTTGTAAAACATTTTCTGCATTACTCACTTCGAAAGGGTCAGTTGTACAATTGTCTTTGAATCCAGGCTCTTCATATAATTTTTCAACAACGCCATCATTAATGATAGCGGCGTATCTCCACGACCTGTATCCAAATCCCTTGTCGTCTTTCTCGACAAGCATTCCCATACCTCTAGTAAACTTACCAGAGCCATCAGGAATTAGTTTCACTTTCTCTATGCCTAGGTCTTTGCCCCAAGCATTCATTACAAAAGCGTCATTAACTGATATACAATAAACTTCATCAATACCTTTATTTAAAAAGTTGTTGTAGTTTTTCTCGTAATCAGGTAATTGGTGTTCAGAGCAAGTTGGTGTAAATGCACCAGGTAGTGAAAACAATATCACTCTCTTGCCCTTAAAAAAATCATTTGTATCTTTCTCGACCCACTCGCCAAGAGTTCTACATTTAAATTTAACATTTGGTACTGTATTATTTACTCTCATCATATTCCTTATTCTTCTTTGCCCATTCACTAGCACTTTCACCTTTTGGTAGTGAGGACTTAATTAGTTTCTCTTTCATGGTTATACACCATAATTGTATTTTGTCTAGTATATAAAATAAACTATTCATTGTGTTATATAATACTATAAATTGAGTATATTGTCAAGCCTGGAATAATCAATATAGTTAATATTTTTTATACCATTCCACTCTAATACTGGTTTTGTAGTCTGGTCATTCTCATCATATGGTTGTTGTACCTTGAAAAACTGTATATCTGGATACATTTTGAACAGTTCTAACCATTGTTTAATCCAGTTGATACATGGTGTTGGTTGATGTTCAGCAGTCACATAATGTTTTGTTGACTTATACATGTTATTTACATGTCTATCTTTTGAGAAGAGGTCATGTCCTAACATAAAGACATAACTTGGTTTCTCTCTTTTACATGCAACATAACCACTTGTTGGACCTGCAGCCCAACCAAAATCTTTAAATTCACCATTGTGCCATTTCATATAATCTACAAGTGATGTTGTCTTATCTAATTTTGGGTCAACATAACTGACATAGATGTTAGACCTGTTTACATTTTGTTTTTCTTTAGTACCATCTTTTTTGATAATATCAGCAACACCTTTGACAGTAGAACCATGGAGAACAAATTGTGTTGTTTCTTCGGTTCTATTATTTTCTACCATAAAACCGTTTTCTCTCATGTAATTCATTTCACTATCTTCCATGCCGGCGTCTGTAATCATACTATCGAAACCCATAATTGGCAATTTAGTCCAGTTTCTAAAGAAACAAGGTATTTGATATGCTAAACCTTTATGAAATATCTCATGCATAATACCATTGTCAACACTTGTGATAACATCTGGTGTGAAATCTCTTGTCAATGCATTACAACCATATAGTTTACCATGAGGTCGGTATTTTTCTAAATCTATACCTCTACGACTTTCAGCATTGCCTATACAAAACACATTCATTTTTTCATCCACTTATGCCATGTTTCTTTCATGTAATTATAAGACCTTTCAAATTTATTATGTGACATTAAACTATGTATTTCATAATCTCTCATAAACTTTTCGTCTCTGCCTCTTTGTTCCATTTCAACATCATCATTTTTTACTAATATCATTTGTGCTACTGGTGTGCCAGCAGGTATCATATATTCACCGTCTCTAAAAAATGCCAACACAGCGTTTAATTTTGGCATGCCGTATGAGTCCGTGTAAGAACCAGGAACGGCCATCCAATCGCCTGTGTCTAAATGAGAAGGATGTAATTGTAATAGTTTATAACCTAATGGTACTTTCACAACCCATGGTGTATTAATTTTTACTAATCCTTTAAACCAACCCTCTGGCCAGTTCTTTCTAAAATCTGTATATGCAAACTCTTTATGAATACCAACTGTGACTTCACCTGTTTCAAAACTTGCTTCATAATCATTTAATGGTGTTGACCATTTTAGACCAGCGCCACTTATATTAAGTTTGATATCTTGGTGTGTTCTTACTAACCAACCCTCATTCTTAATATTAATAATACCTGGACATCTGCTTGTATGTAATACTCTTTCATTTTCTGCATGGTCACCACCTTTTGCCAAACTACCTGTTTTCTTAAAGTCCTTGGCCATATCAATCATCCATTGGTGTTTATACTCTTTAGCAGGTATAATTGGCATAGTAGTTTCTACGCCTTTAATAAGTGATATAAATTCTATTTTCTTCATAGGGGTATCATACAATCCGTACATTCTGTAAATGCTGTTAAAATACCAATCAGTAATACTGTTGATAAAATTGCGTTTAAAAATATTAATGCTCTGTCGTGCCATAGGTAACCAACTACTAACCAACCAATTGTTCCTAGAAAACTAAAGTACAAATCAAACATATGTGAAAAGTCAGCCGCTCTAAAGCAAACTGCTATCATTAAAAACAAACTTGCTACCCATTTTATATACCAACTTAAATCATACTTCGGTGTTATCTTCTTAAAAACTCTTGTACTGTTCAACTCTCTTATCTTTTCATCTAACTTTTTTCTAACTTCCATTATATACTTCTTTCATTACTAACTTCGCTTGTGTCATATTATAGTTTACAAACGGAGCCATTTTTGTTAACTTATCATTTATTTTTGGCCAAACAACATTCTCCTCAATTTGTTTAGACCATCTTTTACTAAATCCAATAACTTTATCAATTTGATATAGACTTTGGATACTAATTTTTTTCTGCAAATATAATCGTAAAACTCTAGGATGCTGTCCATTAGAAACATTGAAGCCATCATCAAACCGAAGATTACGAGAAATGAGGTCATCATTAATAAGTACACAATCGCTTCTAAAACTGTATTGAATACTGTCTTTATATTTCTTCCAAGAGATGTAGTTGTCATGTCCATCATTATTTAAAAGATTACCAATCCACTTATTACTATCAACAATAAAATTACTGATAAAATAATCAAGTATTTCTCGTTCATTATATCTTTTAGAAAGTTTATGAAAAAAGTACCTATCATGTCGTTTTGTAAATGTTTCTAGTTTTACTGTTACCTTTCCACCATATTTAGCGTAGTCGTAGGACTTCGTTGTAAAGTGGTTTTTGACCGACAAATAAACTTTATATACTTCAAATCCACCATACATAATTACAATTTATATTCAAAATTCTGTGTCTCATCATTTATATGCACCTGTTTAGCACCATTCTTAATATGAAAATGTGTTGCCATTGGTGTCAATGGTGATAGTGTGACCAATCTTTCAAACTTTTCTTTAATAGCCCACTCTTTCAGTTTTAGAATAATCTCCTTACCAGCACCTCGTTTTCTTGACCATACAGTATAAGCAACAACGATTTTGCCTCGCTGACCATCTTGGTTGGCAGCTTGTGACATATAATCCATTTCCCTAACCGTGTAAGGTACTTCAGGACATAATGCAACACAAACTATTGCCTCAATTTCATTCTCATACTTTAGGCCGAATATTTTTCTGCCGTGCATGATACGAAAGCCAAGGGTCAGCTCAGGTCTTACAGGATCCTCGGTTACATCAATATCGTCAATCTCGACTAATTCTGTTCCCTTAACCCATTTAAAAAAATCGTCTATCTTATCCTTATACTTCTTCATCTAATAAATGCCTCGTACATATTGGAAAATGGTCTTTCATATGCTTTGCCATTTGTCCTGTTATCATTCTCGTTTCTTCTTGTGTATCGTCTTTGTTTCTTAAATTACATACTCTCGCAAATGCATATAGAGTTCCAGACCAGTACCACTCTGTCATCATGTTTTGTGGTAAGACCATTCTTGCCATCTCTGGTGCTATGTCACTCTTAAGCATATCGGTATATAACTCCTTTGCCTGTTTGACAAATTCTGTAATATCATATTCGACTTCTTCATCACCTGAGCCTTGTTTTTTATTCTCGGCACGGTTTCGCCACATAAATGGCACATAGAATTCTGGTGTATCATCAACATATCTACGACTAACTTCATTCCACACCAAACCAACTTGGTGTTTTACCAATTGTCTTGCAACAAAGATTGGTGCTTTAATTAGAAATTGCATAGAGGCATGACCAAATGGTGACCAATGATTATGCTCTGCTAGATACTTAATTAGTTTTTCGTCTTTCTCTTCAAAGATTTCTTTCTTCTTACTGAATGACACTCTAGCTGCATTTACAACTGTAAGGTCATTACCCATTTTGTCTATTAATGATATGTTCATACTGGTAACTTTCCTGTCGCTTTGACTTTTAGCATGTTTGCTTTCATACATTCTTGTTCAATCTTTTCTTTCAGAGCCTTGGTCAACATTCTACCTGCCTGCTCTGGTTCCACTTCATTTTCACCACAGTAATCCAGTATGGCGTCCATATAAGAAATTGGTTTTTTCTTTATGTATAACTTTTCTATTATTAGGGAAAATTCTTTTGAGTTCATAGTATGTAATATATCACTTTTTTTATTATTAGTCAAGCGTGGATTGTTTCTGTTTCGAAGTACAATCCACAAAACTCAAAGCAGTTATTAAGCTGCTAATGCAAAGTTATTATCGTTTGCGTTTAATTAGCATATAAGGTTGCCACCTATTAATCTCTTACAAATTTCTCAACATCTGTCGAATCCTATATCAGCCCCATCATAAACACACTATTTACAAAGGTCTTCATACTTTGTGGCATGTACTCTATGTTTAGACAAATCTCTACCAAGATAACCTGGTACATGTCCTTCTCTCTTTTTCAAGAAATTATTAAATACATTTTTAATCCACTTTAGCATTTACTTTCCTTCTCTAATGTGTTTATGGTGGAGCTGGAGGGAATTGCACCCTCGTCCAGTCTGTCTACCATATTTGTCGTCAACGACTAATTCTTATGTTCTTGAACCTGGTTTCTTTAAACCGAAACTTCTATACATCATACAAGTTTCATGTCCACTTGGTGATGTGATAGCTGACACAGATTCCGTCTCATCTATATTTAAATAATATGTCACAAAGTAAACTGGTTCTCCGTCAGGAGATGAACCAGCTTTACCAACTGACATGCTGTCTAATACGAAATCATTATCTTTGAGGTATCTCATTACCTCTTCACTCTCGCCACATACCACAGGTATGTGTTGCCATTTGAAATCGTAAACTTTTCCACTAAATTCTTGTCCTTCAGCATTTGCCAAATTAATTGACATGGAGAAAGACATAGTAGAAAAGAGTATTGCTAATAACGAAATGTAAAACCTTTTCATGGCTTACTCCTATTTCTGATAAAACAACGAATGTAATTATTCTGCTTTTACTTTATCACGATTTTGTTCTTCGTAATATTTATAAAAGTAGTCTATTTCTTTTTTCAATGGTTCAATATAATCTGCTGTGTTTTTCTTGAAGACCTGCATTGCGCCATCTTCACACGCCATTAAAATAACAATCTGTTTAATCTCTGTACCATAAAGTTCTTTGTACATCTGAGCATAAGCAGTTGTTTGCATGAAATAGGACTCTACCCATTCTTCTTTTCTTTGTTTATTGGCGGTCTTAAAGTCAATGACAGAAAGTTCACCATTAAACTCGGCGATACAATCAACCTGACCAGCAACGGTCAATTCTTTCGAATACATGATTGTTTCTAACATATGAATGTTATTAATTTGGTCGAGATACGGCTTCATAAGTCTAAACAGACCTAATGGCAATACTCCTGTATCAGAGGCAGGTTCTCCTTTGATATAGTTCTCAATGAGATTGTGTGTTGCTGTACCTCTACGAGCAGCACGACCCATTTCCCATTTAGCGGCGTCTTCGCCGATAGATTTACGCCAACCTGCTAACGAAGCTGACTTTTTGACACCAAGAACGGTGGTAACGGAAGGATAATTTTTACCCTCTACATCATAAAACCTGAATCCGTCAATTCTCTTACCTTTAGTCTTTGGTAAAAGTTCCTCATTCAAGTCAACAAAGTTAAATTTAGACATAATATCTCCTATTTGATTTATCTTAACTATATTATATACAGTCTTGCCTCATTTGGCAAGCCTTATATGCCTTTTTTTGCATACATATCATTAATTTTATCACGGTCAACCTTATATTTGAGGTCTCATGCTAAAGCTTTGATACGGTCTCTCAATCTGTCGGCTCTTACACCAACTTGTTTTGCCCAACGACTATCCATCATCTCTACTGCGGCTGTATTCCAGTCACCTGAATTTACACCACCAATAAATTTTTTAAATTGGCCTAATCTTGGGGCACCCATATTGAAGCACATATTAACAATAACCTGTTGTGCCTCTTCAGGTAAACTATCAAGGTCTGGAAATACTTTCTTAGCCTCTGATACATATGTTGCAACATCACTATCAAAAACAGAATTAACTCTGTCCTCTGAAACTGGTGTACCAACTGGTTTACCATGTTCTTCATCACCTTCAACTACCAAATGGCCAATGCCAAAAGTTTTGTAACCTAGGTGGTCATCATAGACCTCGTATTTTACGCCTTCGTCTATTTTTAACTGTTCTCTTAATTTATCAATATTCATTGATATCTCCTTTTACCATTCCTTGGATTCTTTACTGTCAGACCAGTAATTATATCCAAATTGTTTATCAAAATCGTACCAATTTTGTGTAGTAAAAGTTTGGTACCATTTATTGTCTGACCTATCGAATAATGTGAGGTTATGCATAACATTTTTTAAATCATCAAACCATTCATTATCTTTTAGAAATTGTGAAGACTTTTCTTTAGTCTCACGCCAAAATTGTGTATCGTGGTTACTACCACCATGATAGATGTAATTTATAAACATCTCAATGTACTGTGCTTTTCTTATCAGATTACGATTACACTCTTCTAATGTCCATTTTGAATTGTTAGTAATCCAGTTTACAGTATATGTCATTAAATCATCATAAAAATAACCAGACATTGCCTCTAATGGTTCAAAGAATAATGCTCTGTTACCATTCTTGACAATTCTTCTTGTCATAAAATTCTTAGCATAGTAATTTTTAAATTCAAAAGTCCTATGGTCTTCAGCTAATTTAGACAAAGGCATTTTTAATAACTCTGCCATATTAACTAACGCTTCTTCTTTTGATGTTATCTTGTCGTTAAACAAGTAACCATTACCTGTTCTTGTAGTTAATGGTATTGTAAACATCCATCCATCTTTGGTTGCTGTGTGACCAGTATATCCAAAATTATTTGGTGTAGGTTTTACATGGGCAATAGCAGAATTAACTGGTATGTGCGCCGTTGTATAATCCTCGTATGTTTCTGGCCATCCTCTACAATCAACAACCATAGAATATTTATGGTTTCCGTCATCTGTGCTTACTTCGGCATGACTTTCATGTTCGACAATATCTTTAACTGTGGCATTTATGATAGTAAAACGGTCACCATGTACCTGTTTTAACCTACTAAAAGTCCATTCAGCCAAATAGAAATTGTTAAAATGTATTCCGTAAATAGGTGTGGGAAATCTACTGTATATATCATGTGGTCTCCAATCTTTGTATTTTACACCATACTTAACAGTAGCGTCTAAAAAATCACCATCTTTCCATAAACTAAATTTAGCCGATTTATATAATGCTTGTGGTATTGAAGCAGTTGTACTTTCACCTATACCTAAAATTGGTATACTAGGGTCATATATAACACTCACCTCTTCGTGTGTGTCACTTAATAATCTACATACTGAAATAACTCCGGCTGTACCAGAGCCTATCACACATACTGCCATAATTTAATCCCTTGTCAACTTTAATAACTTTTCTATTTGTGCCTTAATAATTGGTGACCTGTTAGGCCAATGTATATATGGTTCGTCACTCTTCATTAAGTTATATAAGAATGGTAAAACCAACTTCTCAACTTCTTTAAATTTTTCTTTTACGGACTCATCACTAATCTCTTTTGTGATTGTATCCTTTTCAGCCACTATCTGCATAATCTCATTCATCATTGCCTTAATAGAACCAACATCTGATTTAACTTTAGATAACTCTAAATTCTGATTGTCGATTGCTTTAGGGTCAATGGCAGGGGTGTCTGTTGGTATTTTATCTACCGGCGTCATACCCCAATCATCATCAAGGTCAAATCCTCTCATAAAATCAGGTATATCTTTTGCCATTACTTTTTCCTTTGTTGTGCTTGTCGTTTACGGTGTTTTTCAATCACCTGTTTCGTCTTAATATCTTTGGTAGATTTACTACCATGCCTTTCGGCAAATGGAGAGGCTGGGTGTGCCTCTGCAATTCTACTTTGCATTTCTTTCCACCCTTGGTCATTTTTCATACCACCTGTACCACCTATAATATTTATAGATGTAATAGCTTGTTTGATATGTTTATTCTTTTGTAGAAATACTTCCTTTTCTGCAATAGACATCATATCATCATATACCTCACCAGTTTTGGTGTTTTCAAAAGTGTATGTTGGCATACTACTTGCTCTTTAATGGGTCTTTGTATGTGAAATATTTTCTTAACATTTCTAATTCATCATCATAATCAGCAATAATCTTTAATTCTTTTTCGATTGTTTCTAATGTATCAGGATGTTCGGCAATACCAGCAGTTTTTTGTAGTAATACTTCTACATTCAACTTATGCTTTTCGATATGGCCTTCGGCATGTTTCTTTAATGCTTCAATAATTTCATTACGCATGTGCTTTAACTCCTTCTATGTACCAATCAGGTACGGTTGACGGAGATTTCCAAGTGGCAAATCTCTGTTTTTCATTAATATAGTATTTACGATAACTCGCAATACTGTCACCAGGTATTTTGCAATAATCAGGCATTGCTGGTGGTGGCTCTGTTGCAATCTTATTTAGTGAGATTTTTCTAGGCGGATACATTAATGCACCCTCTAGTAAACGAATAGTTCTGTGGTCTTCTAAATGACCATATCTCATCTTAAATTCCGTATTCAATGCCATCATATGTTTGTATAACCAATGATAATTGTAGGCACTTTCCATAACCCATAATGTACTAGGGTGTCCTGTGTGACATGCTAAGTATAATGTTTTTTCTAGGTTTGGATTAGGGTGTAACCATCTTTTGATATTACGACCTGTTTTAGTTTTGCCTGTGTACTGTTTGCCATCAATCATACGGTGAGCAGTTGACAACATCTGAGCACTTTCAATAATCATTTTACATACATGTTTGTCACAACTCATTTGAGCTGCCACAATAGGACTATGGTCAAGATAAAATATATTCATAATTAATTAATTGTCCTTCTAAAGTAATCTTCACGGTTGTACATTTTACATAATATAGAAAACACATTGAACCAGTAATCCTTGGACCAATCTGTTTGTGCATTTCTACATGCCGTTTCGGCATTTTCAATACGCTTAGTTTTTAGTTTTTCTGTAATCATAGTATCATTATACCTCATTTCAATGTCTTTGGCAAGCGTTATTTTGGCATACCTTGTTCATTCCAGTCCATAATTTGGTCTAATTTAATTCTAATCTCATCTGGATCCAAACCTAATTGAGTTAATTCTTTTGTACCCATGGTTCTAAAAAACTGTTCATAGTCTCTGTTTTTCAGGTCTCTTTTACCTAGTTTTGAAAAAAAATCTTTATAAAGTTTTTGCTGAGCTCGGAGGGTTTTCGCTTTAGCTTTAGCGTTAGCAGCCTCTCTTTGCCAGCTTTTTTGTCTTTTATTCTTTGTTTCTGCTTCTTGCTTAATTTCTTCTTTTCTTTCGGTTTCAACTTTTCTACTCCGTAATGATATATTGGCCGCTATCAATAACAAGATAGCCAAAGGGTCAAATACGAATATCAAAGCAATTATAACCCACCTAACTGCCTCATCAAAATGGTCTTTGGCGTCATCACCATATATTAATTCTGCAATATATTTAATTGGTCCTACTTCAGCTTCTATCTTGTCTTGTTGTAATTGTAAGGCAGATTTGGCCAATGATAGTTTACCAAGTTCATCTATAGCAGTTGTAATTGATAAGTTCAAAGCGTCACGCTCTGGTTTTTGTTTTTCTCTTTCTTTAAGGCCTCTTGTGACATATTCCATATCAATGTATTTGTCTAATGCCTTATCTAATGTATCAAGAGTATCCTCTGCTCGTTTGATAATTAATTCTTGTTGTACAATTTGTTTATCTATTAATTCAATTCTGATTTCATTACTAGATGTAGGTTGTACTTGGTCTAGGTGTGCCTTTGATAAGAAACCAAAGATACCCATACTTGTGATAAAAACTAAAACAATAACAGCAAATGTTAAGTATGCTTTTATTGATTGTGGTACTAGTTCGTTGCGCCAGTTATTATATAACCAGGAGGCGGCTACAAGTTTGCCGACCTCTAACGCACTACCCATAGCAATGATAGGTATTACTGCACCTGCGAATAAAGTAGCAAGACCCATAATAGAATAACCAGCGGCTATTACAGATATAGATATCGCACTTAAAAATGTTATTATTATTGTGAACACAATTAATCCTCGATTGTATTGATTTTATAGTCTTTTCTAATCTTCTTTATAATACCCTTGATTTTAGGAAAGTAATTTTTATCACTAGCATAAGCGTCAAGAGCCATTAATAAGACAAATGGGTCATTCTCGCCATTGTCTCTCAACTCTTGATATTTTCCAAAAGCTGTACCATTATTTAGTGTATTAATATAATGCAACACGGAATCACATTCATGTTCATATACTTTTACACCCCATTTTTTTGGTTTATTAGACGGCAACATATGTGGTTCTCGTAAATCATATGTTCTCATACCAAAGAGATTTCTTCCCTCTCTAGCAAACCTAGATGTTCCCCAACCACTTTCCAAAGCCGCCTGTGCTAATAGTAATTCTCTGTTTATTGGGAAAACATCTGTTGTTGTGTGATAGATATAATCTACACATTGATTTACATTGTCTAAAAATTGTTGATTACTTGTATGTTCAAAGTCAGGTAAGGTAAGAGTTATTACCTCATCTGCTTTAACTTCTACATTTAGGTTGTTTTTATGGGCATATGTTATGCCGGCTATACTCATTACAATCAACATGAAAGCGATTGTAGAAAACACCACCTTGGTGTTGTGCCAAAATAACTTCATACATTAGCCTCTCTTCCTAATAACCATGTATTCAAAACTGGTAATAATCTCCTCTGGCCTTTCGCCATATTCAGACCATGTACCTATCTTAATGTCTTGATTACGCTTTTGGAAGAAAGCCATCTGTGGGTATTTGTCGTGTATTTTAGCCATCTTTTTAAATATCTTTTCGGCTTGTTTTTCAGTATAATTGTTTACAACATCTGTATGCCAATTACCTGTATAATAAGTCATCTTATTAGATGTGCCATTACCAAACTGTTCTAGTTTTGCTGGAACACCGTCAATGATATGTTTAAGATGATGGTCTAGTTCTTTTGATTTTCTCATAATGTAGTCTCCTATTCACGGTTTATAAATCTGCAATTTTGAATTTACTGATTACATTTTTAGTCGGTATAACTGTTGTGTTACCACCGTCTGCCAATTCACCATTGTCATCATAATTGTAGTCACTCATCAATACATGCACCTTGTTATCGTTTTTTACCAACCAACCAGTTGATACACAAATAGCAGGTTTCATGCGTTGAATTTCTTTCAATGTTTTCCAACCAGCGTCTGATTGAATATCCTCCCAATACACCAAATAGAAATCAAATGTAAATGGTATTTCTGGAAGTTCGTTTCTTTTTGGTCTAGGTTTTTTAGTCATAGTTTTTTACTTGCACTCTAGGCTTGTGTCGTTTTTTAGATATTCACACTTTTGTTTCTGTGCAATCTCATTTCTCATTTCAGCCATAAGACCGTCTATGATAGATGGCATATGTTTTTGCATTATACTAATCATTTCTAATGCAAATTGAGCACCGATTTTATTAATCTCGGCCTCCATAAGTTTTTGTTTATCTATTAATTCGTGGTTTGTAATGACATGACCTGCAACTGCTACTGGATAGTCATTTTCACCAGCATTTGCATAGTTGTATAGTAAATTGAACGATAACCAAAATACTATAAACCCTATAACTGCTTTTTTCATAATATAATCACCTCTCTCATTGTTTATATATGTATATAATACACTAGTTCCACCATAAAGGCAAGCACTTTTTTGCTTTTTTTTCAAATAAAAAAGCGTTAAAAATCAACAAATTATAAGGTGTGACACAAATCACACCATATAATGTTCTATTTCTGTTCTTTTTTAATGAATTTATCGTCCCAATTGAACGCTTCTTGAACCGCCGAAGCAGTTAATCCTTTATAGACTTTATTCAATTTCTTGTCTTTGACATTCATTAACAATTCAGCCTCTTCTTTGTGTAGGCCTTCTAGCATTTGAATAAACATGGTTTCTTTTTGAGTTTTAGAAGTTTTCACATCTGCACCCTCAATAAAATGCCATAACCTTTTGCACTCATTTTTAAGTTGGCCATGTTCAGTACCTTTTGGTACATCATTCTCAATAAAAGGTGGTCTACCCTCTGGTAGTGCCCACTTAATATTTGGGTCAAAAGCACCTTTAATAATCATTCTTAAAGCGTCACTATCGTATTGCTTTAATACTTCGATTTTTTTAGGTTTATCTTTTGCGTTGTTAACTTTTTGTAAGATTTCGGATAACAATGGTTCGGCAGAACCGCCTGTTGTTTGCATTGCTTCCATAGCTCTTCGGCTAATTAGATTTGGGTTTTCTGTAACCATAACATCTCCTATTTTCAATCATTTATATTATTTATCCAAGTATTTTTTCTTATACCACGCATAATATGTCTTATCAGTAAATATCTCTGCGATTTCAGAAGCTGGTACTTGGTCAGTTCTAATACATTCTGCTAAGGTCTCATACTCATAGGTATCGACCTTTCTGGTCATTTTCCTATCTTTATTGGCCTCTGCCAATGTAATTACTGTTCTATCGTTTTTGTTAAAACTTTCGGACAATGTGTTTCCTCAAAGCTCTCACTAATTCTTCTAACTTATCAATTACAGAAATCAAACTAGGGTCTGTAATGTATTGACCTTGTTCTTTTAATTTGTCGTATTCTCTTAAAGATATTGTAACCGTTGATTGTTCATTTTCATAAGTCATATCATGGTCATGTGTATCTCTATCTATCTCATCACTCATTAAAAACCTTTTTACCAGTTAAAGTGAAAACGGAGGACCAAGGGGCCCTCCGTCTCCTATTTTTAGATTATGCTGAGTAAGCAGTTTGCTTACCAAACACAGCGTTGATACCAGCAGCTATGATAGCTTTTGATGGTGTTCCAACTCTGTATGAAACATGACCAGAAGATGTTTTATTTTCATAAATCATCATTCCTTCGTTTCTTAATTTCATCACCATAGAAGCAGGTGACCCTAGGTCAAATTTGTTCCTTAGAGTTTTCCAAGTCACATCATTGCCTTTTTCGAAAAGGTTTCTCACCTTTTCAGTTTTTGTAGTTTTGGCTCTAGCCATATTGTTATCTCCTTTAAAGATATTATTAATAAAATTAAACATTAGTGTTTAACTCCTTTCAATAAGTTTTGAGTTCTCCAACTATTCAATGGACAGAGCGTATTATAATAGTCCGCCATTAGAATTCTTTTAATCTGGCCTATCAGTAGGGTCAAAATCTGGTTCGAAGTCAATAGGATTATTGATATCATCTAGTTCAAACTTTGTATCATCACTAATAGGTTGTGTCTTCACAGGTTTATCTAAACCTAACACATCTTGATAATTTAATTTTGCATGTTGTGAACCATCTAGTGTTCTACTAATTATTACCATTTTCTCTGAAAGACTTTGAGCAGGATGTTTTACACCAAAGTCTCTGTAAACTAATCCTCTCAAACAATCAATTACCAAGGCTAAATCTTTTGTAAACAAAGGTGCCGTTGTTTTTATTCCCATATCAACAAACTGTTGTAATACTTGTCTTGCCATAAGGTCTATATTCTGTTCGACAAACTCTCTTGTTTGCCTTTCTTTGACCTTAGCAGAAACTTTTGCCTGCTCAGGTGTTCCCTTACGAACAATCTTGTTCTCTGGAAATAATATGATATTATCATCACTCAACTATTTTCTCCCCTTTGAAGTTTACTAAACCTTTATCGGCAAAGTGTTCTACTAATTGATTATAACCACCAACCAGTTTGCCATCTATTTTAATTTGTGGCATTGTTCTAACAGGTTTGCCAATCTCTTCTAAAAAGGCCTCTGTACTTTCGGCCTCTTCTAGTTTCTTCTCTTCGTATTCAAGGCCAAGGTTTTTAACCATGTGTTTGGCCTTGCTACAAAAGACGCAATTATTTTTACTATAAATTGTTATCGTCATCTTTCACTACTTTCTCAAAGGCCTTACTAGCTTCTTCTTTGAGGTTGAAAGCGTCAACAGCTTGTTCAATATTATAATTAAACATTTTGTTGTACTTACCTAGAGGAAGTCTCAAGCCAATCCATGCTCTGTAATAACCATTTGTTGTTAAAGTGACATCTTGAGCAAAAATTTCATAACCTCTTACTGGAGTATTCTTAATCTCATTGACTAATACGGTCTCCACTTCGGTTACTACGGTCTTTGTTTCAGTTTTACCGAGTTCTTTGATGAATTGTTTAGATTGTTTATTCATCTTACCCATAATAATGTCCGCCATTTCAGATTTTGCATACATCTTTGCTTTTTCAATAGCAAGTTGCAAATCTGGACTTACAGCAGTAGCTACACCATAGATACACACTTTATCGTTATCTGATTTATCAAAAAATTTAAGGTCGCAAGCGTCTTGCTCGTCAATGTCTGCCATGTACCACGCCGGTACACTATTTACATTGTCCTTCTTCTCGTTTTTGATAGTATAGTTTTTGCTACTACACGCACCTAATGAAACTACTAGAGTACCCATAACAGCATATTTTAGTATCTTATTCATATTTTTACACACTCTCCTTTACATAATATAACACTTCTTGCATTTTGTCAAGCGCCAGTTGAACATAAGCAATAGCCTGTTCACTAGTGACACCTTGCCATAAGGCAATCAGTAGAGCGATTATAATGATATTTTTAATCATTGTACCTCCCATTCACCATTTGTTGATAAACATGTCTTACCATGTGACTTGAAGACATGTTTTGGCCGACTATAATATCGGCAGTATTCAGGAGTTGATACATCACGGTAGTAAAATTGAGCGAATAGTTCCCAATAACTAGGACCATCAAACTTATTTCTACCATCAGCACACTCCAGAATTTCTTTCTTGACAATATTATCACCCTCTTGTGTAATAACTACACGAATAAAACAATACTGTCCGTTAGTTTTTTCAGGAGATATTGGTACTATCTTTTGGTGGTAGACTTTATTGTCATCACCGATTGCAACACCAGTTAATAGCATTACAGATATTAGTATCAATGTCATTGTCAAATATTTCATCATATTCTTTCTAGGATCCATCATTCGTTAAAATCCTTATTGAATGTTGTATATTATATATGGATTCTTCAAGATTGGCAAGCCTGGTTTGATTAGTTTCAAATTCAGCCTGTTCTTCTAATGTTTTCTTTTCGTTCTTCAATTGTTCTATTTTACTACTATTGTCCATATAAATTCAATGTTTTGATTTTGTCAGGAGAAAACTCTTTCAATTCTAAATTAAATGATATAATGGTCTTACGGTCATCTGTCTCAAATACAGGCGCTCTATGAATTGCCGTACTAGGAAAGATACATAAATCTCCTTCAAGGACTTTTGGTCTAATTACCTTGTCACCATCATAAATCTCGGTGCCAGGTGAACCTTCACTCATTTCGAGATAATACACACCACTATAATTTTCGGCATGTGTATGCCAATCATGTTTATTACCTTTGACATATTGTTGAAACCATAAGTTGTGCATATGTAAAGTATTGAAACCAATCTCTCTGGTACATTCTTCTAACGCACCTAAAAAGTTAGCTTTTAAAAGCTCTTGTTTCCATCCTATATGCATGTTCTCTGACCTTGGCCAATCAGTTTTGTAAATATTGTTTTCATACATTTCGTCTGTATGTTCAATACCACCCTCTTTCCAATTATCAATGTATTTCATTATAATAGGTTTGACTTCGTTGTGATTTAAAAACTTTGTCTTCACATACGGTAATTTTAAATTAATTATTTGTATCATCTTGTTGGTTTCTCTATCCATTGTCCATCTGGTAACTGACAAGCAGTACCAAATATAACTTTTCTATTCACATTACCAACACCAAGTAATGGCCATTGATTTGTGATATCTACTGTAGCGTCATAATCTTTACACTTAATTGGTCCCTCTGTGTATGACCTTGTGACTTTGATTATTCCACTATTACCTGTTTGTTGGTTATACCAATTTGTATAACTTGAACCTTGTGGACCATTATTTAAATGGTCTACGAATACTGCGTTGTGTACATCATAATCTGAATTATACATCACTTCAGCACCTGCAAAAGCACCAATCACGGTACATGCACCTATCACATAAGGGTCTGTTTGACCCATTGCTACACAAGCAGATACACCTGTTGCACCACCTGATACGGCACCAACTTGTGTTCTACTAATCGAACTGCAATTGGTCAGGAACACCAATGATAGTCCTAATAATAGTACCGATTGGATTGATTTCATATTTGCCTTCTTCATTCTTTTTTATTGTCGAGCACGCCGTCATGGTCAATACCAGAGTAATCACCATAAGTATTCGTTTGTACATAAGTCCCTTTATCATTAGCCACTAACATGCAATCTGCCTGGATAGTCTCAATCATATTATCTATGACTACTCTATCTTCTTTGACAGGTCCGTATTTCATTTCACGGAGCCTGTCAGACATCTTTTTGATAGTGTCTATTTTATTACAGAATTCACTAATCTTGTGGTTCATTCTGATTTCTCTTAAAGAAGTTTAAGATAGATTGTTTATTATCCGCAAACTGAATTTTTGTATCTGCCCACGATTTAGTTTGATATTCTACTATCTTGTTCTTTTCGTTAGTTAACCAGTCCACAATTGGATTGGCGTTAGATATGTTAGCATACAATGATACTATCATAATTGTTATTAAAAGTAATCCAAATCTCATACTTTTCTCCCTGCTGTTTTAAGGTCTTCTTTACCAACCACCATGTAAGGACCCTTGTTATATGCTGGAACAATAGAGTATTGTTTAGATACTTCTATTCTTTCCATTTGTGTTTTGTGGTCTATTGTACCACCATTACCCATGTTTGTACTATTTGACAAACTAGGATAGTCAGGTGTTTCTCTAACATAAGGAACACTCTGTAATGGTACGAATCCTGTTTTTACTTTTGGTAAGGCACCAAATCTATACTTAATATAATCATCTAGTGTCATCAACATACTATGCAAACCTTTCGACTTGAAATATTTGTTATGTACTCTATGGTCTTCTTTAAACTTTGCAATTTGATTAGCAGATAGATTATTCATCTTCTTTCTATTCTTGCGTAAAGAACCACTCGATTGATTTGTATATATAATTGCCATTAAGCTAATTGTACCTCTTCTAAAGTTTCTTTTTTTCTCATTTTCTTTTGTCTGTCTTGAGCGACTTCTTGGTCAATCTCTCTTTTATCCGAAGCTTGCTTTTCTGCAAACGACATACCAAAAACTCTCTTATAAAAATAGTCTCTAGGGTCTGGAGCTTGCCATGCCATTAAGAGATTATCAAAGTTAATGTCTATATTAGAATAGACTTCAGGATTGGTTCTCTTTAGTGCTACATGGTCTTTGAAAAATTGAATACGATTGTCGTATTTCTCTTTCTTGCCTTTGGTGTCTTTGTCTTTCGCCTGATTGAATTCAGCGTAAAGCATGTCTTTGTCGTAATTGAAGTGTGATTGTTTAGTCATATGTCCTTTCATAGTTAAGTTTCTTATCATCCTACCACAACCGTCTGGAAATGGCAAGCCTCAAAAAAAGCGTGATTTTACTCACTTTTCGCCGGAAAAAACTCTCTAGGATGCGCCAGGAGAGACTTTAACGAGCTGTCTGATACTACCGTACCCCCTCTGGAAACGGTATTTGTATCTGATTTTGTTCTTTCTGACTTTCTTCGTCAGCCCACTTTTCGAATTCATCCACCTTCTTTTGATTGGTGGCAATCATCTTGTCACATTCCTCGGCAATCAAATATCTTGGCTTTTGGTCTTCGACCATCTTCTTTATTGATTTTAAGTTATCAATAGTTTCTAAAATTTCTATCATGTATCACTCCCTATATCATAGTCTTTAGGTTGTTTTTCACCGTTAGCACCATAACCATAGTTTTCAAATGGCGCCTCATTTTTGGCATTAGTTATATCTTCACTATTCATTAATAGAACAATGTAATGTACAGCCTTTAATAGGTCTTTTCTATTACGACCATCTTTCTTACCAAACCTACACAAATATTTAATTGCATTTGCTTGACAAAAATCTTTATCAATACCGATATCTCGTAAGATATCTTGCACCTGTGTGCCTTTAGATACTTGAGCATAATGTTGACCATAAGTACCTTTGATATAAGTTTCAATTTCTTTTAATATTTTATCTTCATTATAATTCATAATTAACCATCTATCCAATCTGTTGCTGATTCCTCGAAATCATTTTTTTTAATTACTTTATCTATTTGCACGAAATAACACCAGTTAGAACCAAAGGTAACTGCACCAGTATAGTTTAGTGAAGTATCATAAGTTTTTGCATTTAGACTTGTTGGTAACTCGGCAGCTATATCAGTTGGTTCGGTTGCAATACCGATATTAGTTATAACTCCTTCTCTACCTTTCATGTCTTGAATTGTATCGCCAATGTTAATTATCATAGTGTTTTCCTTGTGTTAGTGTGAATTTTGGATTGTAGTCCTTTTTAAAAAATTGTCTGGTGTTGTATTTCTGACCATAGTCAGTATAGAAACTTTTGTCATTGTAAGCACTTTCACCAAACTCATCTTCATATGTCTTATAATACTCTGTTCCGACAATTATGTCAACCCCAGAATGACCAGTAAAATTGCTTGCACTTTCTTTGTAGTTTTTATCACAGAAAGCTTTTACTCTTTCTTTTAATTGTTTAGAATTTAATCTATTTAATTGAGATAGAGGTACATTCCTAAAGATTGTGTGATGAATAGGAAACCAATCCATATCTTCATCATCATAATATTCTCTCCAGTAAGTTAAATGTATTGTACTCTCTCTAGTCAATTTAAACTCCTTCTAATTCTAAATCAATAACTTCATCAACATTGTTTTCGTCAATGCCTACAAGTTCAAGACTTTCAACCATCATAATTTTTGCTTTAGCAGCTTCTTTAGTGATAGCATTGTTTTTTAGTTCTAGTAAGATATTGTCAACGGCTTTTTCTGCCATATCCCAATAATAGTTTTTTACTTTAGCCATAGTGTTTTTCTCCTTTGTTAGTGTTAATTATATTCATTACTTCGAAAAGTGATTTATATGGATTACTATACAATACTTTTTTAGCATTGGCAACTCTTTTTTCAAGTCTTTTTAGTAATACATATTGTTTCTTTTTGTTATATTCTTTAATCATATGTGTACATTATACATTATTTTAATACTAAAGGCAAGCACTTTTTTCATTAATTTAGCGCAATTATCATTAATAATAGACTATTTAATGAGAAACCTATTGCGTTAGATACGATATATAACATATCTTTAGCATATATAGCTCTTATTAGAAATAAAAACAGTCCTAACCAGACTAGTAATATGAAATTTAATGGTGGTAAGTCTGTTGACCAGCCCATTAATACTGATAATGATGTCGGAGCAGTAGCACCGTGAATGAGTATCATACCTACCCAACCACACATTTCAGTAAATTTGTTTGATTTGATTTTTTTCATAGTGTATATCCTTTCTTATTATGTGTCCATTATACATGAACCACGGTAGGAGGCAAGCGTTTTTTTGCTTTTTTTCGCTTTTTTTTAAATTATTTTTTGAGACCTGGTAAGGGTTTTAAGGCTGCGACAGAAAATACTTGAAAATAGTTGCTATTTCCAGTTAGATTTAACCCATTCCTGCTCGGATTCGTGTGGATTTGGCTGACCGTGGAAGACACATATCTTTGTTTCTGGTTTTAGACTGTAATCCCACTTACTTTTTTCAAATCTAGGGTCCTTTCTATCGAACCATTTATAAGATTGAGACCAATCATCTGGCATAGGAAGTGTCTTGGCATGTCTCTCCATTAGTTTGGACATGACATTTTGGTCACCTTGTTCTCTACGGTAATTTGGTCGGTCTATCATGTATTTTTGATAGATTGACTGTTCAGTTATGGATGTGTTAAATTTCACGATACTGGAGTTGAAAGTGGTATTAAAACCGTTGAAGTCATTAATAACGCCAAATGTCTCATCATCTCCCCATAACGCAACCTCGTTGATGTTCTTCAAAATTACAACATCTAAATCTAGGTATAAATTTGGTCCTTCAAGACCACTTGCTTTACCATACATTAACATTTTATTCCACCAACCTTGTTCATCATCTAACTGAAAAGGTTTACATAGAACATCACCGTCTATAATGTGATTTAATCTTGGATGGTCTGTAAAACAATAAAACTTGTAAGGGATAGTAAGGTGTCTTTGCACCATATTATAAAGTTTTTGTACATACTCTGTACCATATTTGTTACCATAATATACACATACAACATTCATACTAATAACCAGTTATAAACTGCCCTCATACTTAAAATTAGATACATTAACTCCATAAGAGTTCTAGGCCAATCTCTATCTTTGTAACCAAAATACACCCACATAGTACAAGCAATGATACTTAAACTCCAACCAATCCATTGTGTTGGTATATGAGCAGCTGATAAAATGGTTACACTAGCAAGAGCGATTAAGAAACCTAACCATCTCTGCCAAATCATAACAATTGTTCCTGTAATGTTTTTTGTGCAACACCAGTTCTTATCTCTTCGATTGTAAACTGATTATCTGCAATAAACTTTAACCACTCTTCGACAGTCTTTCTACCAGGTCTAAAAGGTTTCTCTACAAATTTTATATCTCTACTTGCAATAGGACTAACTATGTTATTCTTGTGTGCAATAACTGGTACTTGATTTAATACTGCGTCAACACCAGCTAAACTCATATTTGTAATCACACAATGACAGTTTTTTAATTGGTCTCTAATGTCAGTATTCCACCATTGATTTCCAGGTCTTGGTTTATTTCTTACAATAATTTTTCTTGTTGTGTGTAATTTTAATTCTTCTTTGACTTGGTTTATCCACTCTTCTTGTGATGTACCATTGATATGGTGTGTAACCGTAGGACTTGAAGGACATAACATAATATGTTTAGTCTCTCCAGTATTCCAACCTTTAAAGTTTGCGTCAATACCTTGGTGTCTCAACTTATCTAATCTTGCTGGTGTATTTACTCTACCTAATTGTGTATGTAAATTACCTTTACATATTCTAAAATATGTTTTATCATAATCATGTATTTTAGGTTCTGGATATCTTGTAATCTGTTCAGTTAAATAACCAACATCTACATACCACCACTCTAAACCCCATTCCATACATTGTCTTATCTGTGCAATATTTTTTCCTGCTAAACCCCAAAAGAAATGAACATCTTTACCTGTATCTTGCCAACCCTCTTTTATAGCAGGCCATATTTGGTGTGATAAACATTTATCCCATGCTATTTCGTGGCAAGTAATACTCATGCTTGTTCTCCGTTTAGTAGTTTACACTCATAGTTTATTGAAGACCAACTACCGTCTTGTGGTAGTTCTTCGTGCATTTGTTGTGACTTCACACATAACGCCTGGCTAGTGTGTAATCCTACATTTTGATGAACACATTTTCCATCACTCATACATATTGTTAATAATAAAACCCAAAACATTACAAATCAATCCTTACTGTATCTGCATATAATTTAAACCACTCGTTGGCATAATCGCTATCTGCATAATCTTTGAAATATGGACCACCTAATGTCCAATGTACATTCTTTGCGTCTGGATTAAAGTCGTATTCACCAACTAACCAGTTCCATTCTAATGGTAAACTGCCGATAGCGTCTTCATTGTTTAACCATTTAAATTGATGTAGTTCTAAACCTGTTGCCGTGTTGACAAAGTTAGGTGTTAACTTACTACATAAACTATTATTGAATATCATCATAGATGACCAGTTTTTCTTTTCAAACTTCTCGTTTTTTGCACCTCTAAATTTTACACCTTGTTTAGGTTCATAGTCATGTTTGCAACACATAACAGAATATATCATATTTCTTTTTGACCATAGTTCAGCAATGTCACCTCTAAACATCATATCACAATCCATGAATATAGAATAACCACTATAATTTCTTAATGTCGGTACCATAAATCTACTAAATGCAAAATCAGTTGATTGATTTTCTTGTTTGTTTCTTGTAAATTGTGGTATATTACTCAAACACAATGGTGTGATTGAAACTGGTTGACTAGAGTTTCTTCTTATACTCTCTGCCAATATATGATAGGCAATTTTCTCGCCCTCATCATAACCTATAAAAACATCTATCATATTCTTGCCTCTGGACTTTTGCCTTTCAATTTTCTAGGACCTTTTGTATGGTCATAAACAACACCTAATATAGACCTTGCTTGTACATGACCTGGTAGTCCATCACCAATATTGTTATTAACAGTACCTTCTTTTTCAAATTCTTTTCTTACATAATCCCACACATAACTATCGTGTTGTTCTTTTAATTCATATATTAAATCTTCATCATACATTTCTCTCATTCTCAAAGCAAACTTTTTTATGTCTGGATGTTTTAGATTGAAATATAAAAAACCACATTCACTATAATGTTTACCTCTACCTAGATACGCCATCATCATATTGTCTCTGTGTATGTGCTTTTTTATCCAATCTACATCAATAGTTTTATGAAATACACTATCTGCGTCAATGCATATAAGACCGTCTGCTTCTTCGAATAGTATAGCATTTGTATATGCATATACTTTATAACTGAAACGAACACCATCTGTAATAAAATCTAAACCTTTCTTACCAAAATCTGATTGTGGTTGTCTATGTTTATTTCTATCAATAAATGTTTTTAAATCTGGTATCTCATCTAACATACCCTCGTCTTCATTATATACTTTTAACTCAAAAGGCCAGTTATATGTTTTATCAAAACGCCAAGCGTAAGCTTCAAACAGTTTTTTATTCCAAGTAGTTATAGTTTTAATTTTCAATTAAATGCTCCCATGGTTTACCTTGTTGTATCTCATTTACTGACCATTGAGTCCATGCTAAGTCATAAAAAGTCTGTAATCTTTTTCCTAATTTTGGTGTCTCAACATCTTCTAATGAATGACTAGAAATTGGCCATAAAAAATTATATTCACTACATGTAATTACTGGTACACCTGCTAATACACTATCAATACTTGAACCACTTGTATATGATACTGTACACCAAGCATTTTTCAAACTGTCTTTGATATTTTTGTTTGTATCATAAACAACTTGATTAGTATAACTAAATCTAGCAACTATATGTTTCAACTGTTCTTTATTCTCTGGATGGTCTCTAACAATAATTGGTCTATCTGTATGTTTCATTAAATGCTTTATTGTATTCTCTAACCACCATTGAAAATTTAAACCAAACAATGAAGCGTCATTCATATTCTGACCTACTATTAGTACATGGTCACCAGTTCTTCGCCAACCTTTGATATCAATATCTAATGAATTAAATCTTTCTGGACTAGATTGTTCATTCTTAAAGTCTGCTAGACCTCTCATAAAATGATTTAGACCAACTCTGTGATAAGAATGGTCTTGTGTTATAGTTCTACCAAGTAATGGTGTTTCAAATACTATAACTTTACCTCTATGATTGTCTATGATATCATTTTTTAATTTATGATGTGGCGCTCTGTCAGCCTTATAATCTTTCTTACTTTGTTTTTTCCATGAACCGAATATAACTGCAACATCACATTCTTTGTATTGTTTACTTGCTGTTATATCAATACCTACACTATCAGCAAACTTAATTAGTAATTGCTGATGTGGTGGATATAAAGTAGAATTATAAAAGGCTAAACTGTTCATGGTAATCTTATAATAACCGCCTCTGATAGACACTTGTTTCTAGGTCTATTTAAAAATACTTCGTAAGGACCATTGTTAAATTCTTTTAATAGTTCTTCGTATTGTTTCAAACTAGTTTCGTTATCAATTAACTTGACTTCAAACTCAATTAAAAATGCTTTGAATTTTACATCTTGGTCGATAACTTCTCGACAGAAATCGTACCATACACCCTCAATATCTGCTTTGATAATATCTGGTTGTGACATATCATCAGCCATAATTGTTTGTAGATTTTTAGTTTCTACTTCAATATATCCTGGATCCTCACCAAATTGTGGTAATGGTAATAATGAATAACATTTCATAAGGTCATTCTTATCAAAATAGAATTTCATCTTACCATTTTCGCCAGCATATGCTAGTTGATGAAATGTCATTCTATCTTTACCAGGAAAGTTTGTTTCAAATAGTCTTACACTATCTGGTGTTGGGTCATATAAATGCATATTCATATTAGGATTGTCTGCCAACATGGATTGTTCCCACCCCACATCTCTATGTACACCTAATGATAATACATTTGTACTTTCTTTGACTACACTTTCTGGTAGCCAGTAATTTTTATATTGTTTAAAAGATTGAGGTTGCATATAGATACCCTCTAATCTTTTAATCTCCGTTAATAGTTCTTGTTCATTCATCTTTTACCTTCCAGTCGGTTTTAAAGGTCACATAATTTAATTGTATACCTCTTCGTTCTACTTGTATTTGTTTACCCTCTTCCATACCATGCCATTTTTTAGGACCTGTAAATACATATCCATAGTTATGCCAAAACGGTACAGTCTTTACTAAATCTAAATCTTCACTATAAAAATCTGTACCAAGATTTATATTTTCACCAGTTTGATTTACATATATCAAACTAGATATTAGTTTCTCTGGTATATCAACATGTGGTTTCAACCAGAAACCTTTTGTATCATGTAAGATTTCTAGTCTTACATAAGAACCTTTAAAGTTATCTTTGTTGCCAACCATCTTGGCAATCATCTCTCTAATAGGTTTACTTTGTAATTCTCTAATCAAGTTAACCATCTCTGGATACTTGCTTCTATTATCGTTTGTAATATATTCTCTTAATTGATGGTTTTGTTTTTCGACACCCTCTTTATAACCTGACCTGGTGCCATCATGCAATATACCTTTTCTTGGTATTACTGCACTTCTAATTTCATCTACTTGCGCTTCTGTTAATGCTTGACCAAAGGTATGGTGTTCCCATGGATTATCATCATATCTTGCCTTGCTGAGGCTTTCATATAATTTTGTGTACATCATCTTTTAAACACATAATATAGGCGTCTGCCTGATTGTCTTGCGTTACCAGTTTCAATCTCTTTACCATAATTGTTTCTAAATGCTGATAACATTCTATCAACATGGTCTTGATTTTTAGGTCTACCTTGTAATTTTTGAGTTTCGTATATCATAACACCTCCAGGTTTAGTCATCTCATAATGACCTTTGGCAATTTCACTTTCAGTTAAACCATCTTCATCTCTAACTTGAATAGTCATAGCAAAAGAGAAAATGACATCATAGTGACCAACATTACTTTCTGTAAAGTCTTTAAAACCTTTTTGAATCCACATCATATTGTCTGGTATGTCAAAAGGACATTCCACAAATGGTTCTACTGCATATACTTTTTGATAATCTTTGGCAAGTTCGATACCAAATTCGCCTTGATTGGCGCCTAGGTCAAGTAAAGTTTTATCTTCACCAGAGTATCGTTTTAAATTTAGATTTGCAATTCTTTCCTGAGCATTGTTGCCCTTACCGATTGCTTGGTAATTATTCCAGTCTGTCTTCATATCATTCACCTCAACTAACTTTCTTAAATCATTTTCAAACTTTTGTATATCAAATAGTTCTCGTTGACTATTTATAAACAAATCCGTAAACAGGTTTATATGTTTACTGCCTTCAGGTAATGTGTTCTCAAAATCTATACACTTCAACACACCATCTTTTATATGTATGTCATTAATAGGAAACTTTGTGGTTGTAAATTTTAAATCGTGTTCCTCTAATGCTTCTACAATCTTATATACTTGTGATACTAATTCTGGTCTAGGTACATCATTAACATACTTTTCACCACAATAACTCATTGTAATCACCAACTCATCTTTATCATAATGTAATAATTCTGGAAAGTTAGGATGACCTTGTAATCTCTGTAAACATTCTAACTCTCTTAAATAACAATGATAACCTGTACCTCTTACATAATCTTTCTTTTGTACCTTATCAAACTTCTTAACAACTTTATCACCAATAATCCAAACACTACTTGATTTTCCCCTTATCATACACTTTTACCGTTAACAAAATGATATGCGTTTCCGGCTAACATCTCAGCTTCAGTAAATTGTGACCCAATTAATGAGTGTAACCATTGTTCTCTTTCACCTGAATATAAAGGGTCTTTTATACTAGATAAATCTTTTAAACCTAAACTCACAGGCCATGCTGGACTGTGTTCACTACAAAAACTAGGTATACCTGCAACAACGGCATGTACAGCACACATTGAATGAAATGATATCATAGCATGACAATTTTTTAAGTCTTCGTGTAGAGGTTTTTCTGTTCTATCAGGAGACCAATCAACATTGCCTTTATACTTTTCTCTTACAACAATAGGGTGTGTTCTATCATATTTTTTTATCTGTTTAATGATATTACCTGTCCATTCGTGTCTATCAATGCCATACCATCTAGCAGTATGATAACTAGGTGGTATTATAAGAATATGGTCACCCTCATAGTTCCATTTCTTCAATGTAATCTGGTCTAGTAAATCTGGATTGTCTTTTACTCGTTCTCTTATTCTTTCAAATCTGGTTTTACATCTACCAGTTTTGTCAATATAAGTTTTTTGAGTGTTGTTTTTGATGATACGATACCATTTATCACCTGCTGAATTTTGTTTGTAATCTGAATAAAAGAAATATGGTTGGTCGAAATAATAGTAATCTTTTTCTTGTTCAATACAGGCTTGTTCTACTTCTTTTGTGCCTCTTAATATACCTTGAAAGACAGCCTCACCATCAGGACCTATTTGTCCGTCCCATGATGGCCAAGTGTAATTATAAAATTTATCACCTGTATTACTCTCTATATTTTTAAAATGCTTATGGGGAAATTTACTAGCAAAACCCTTTACGAAAGCAGATGATGATAATTTTGCGTCAAATACATATAGTGTCATAACCAACCTTTTGTATATAATAACTATCAACAATATCAGATATAGGGTTACCTACTTTCTCTGTGTCAAATAGTTGTTTCAAATCAATTTTTACTTCTTTCACGAATGCCTCATACATTAAATCTTTGTCTGCGTTACCTTTTCCTGTGGCACCTTTCTTAACGACACTCGGTACCACCGTTTCATAATTGAAATTTTGCTCTTGTAATCTATATTTGAGAATGCCACAATTTTCAGCGATTTGAAAAAGACCACGGCCTTTCGACCCATAAGAGTAGCCTTCAATGTATATTTGTGGATTTTTTGTTTGTTTGATAATGTCAATTGCGAAATCAGATATGTATGTAAATCTTTCAATCGGGTCTTTCCATTCTTTATGTTCATAACCAATTATATCCTCACTTTGTTGACCAATCCACTTCTTTTTGTTGGTCAAGTAATAAAATTTAAGTCCGCCATTGTTTACACAAATGGCAGGACTAGTTAAACTGTAATCAACCCCAATCTTCGTCTTCTTCGTACCTTTGCTCATAATCTTCCTCATCATCATCTGGAATTTCATGTCCACAAAATGGACATGTTATAGGAGGAATATCTTGTTCATCCTCATTCCATATTAATGTATATTTAGTATCGCAATCGGAACAATGTTTTTCTGCTTTAGTCATTACAGTTTGAATTTCTTGAATTGGTCTTTTTGTACATCTTGTTTAATACCACCAATGACATAACTTTCAATCTCTGTTTCTTGTGGTGCATTTTGTGTACCCTTTGAATTCAACCAATGGTCTGTCCACGGTAGAGGATTTTGTTTTTGTTCGTACCTTGTTTCTAGGCCAATGCCTTTC
>Ga0181397_1000057_pt1 | contig 36580 bp, 35 predicted proteins | sample 20SPOviralmetaG_FD_130126 | JGI IMG/M metagenome (GOLD analysis project Ga0181397, IMG submission 130126) | Marine viral communities from the oligotrophic San Pedro Time Series (SPOT) site, San Pedro Channel, CA, USA - 20 SPOT_SRF_2011-02-23 | ecosystem: Environmental > Aquatic > Marine > Strait...
CACCAAAAAAAGAATGGAGCAAGTTTTCACCTCTGCGATTCAATACCTCAATAGATTTGAGGATAGCGAGTTCACAGTATTTTTTACTCAACATGGCGTTAGGCAAAACAGAGATTTGATGAACACAAAAGCGTTCACAGATTTCTCATTAGCTAACACCGAAATAGATTTTGTATAGGAGTGATTATGAAAATCGAAAATAAAAATTATAATTTAGCTGAAGATTTGCACACCAAAGCAACACTAGTAAAAGCAAGAGCGACAATTTGGGGAGCAACAAAAGACTCCCCTGAATTAACTCAAGCAGTTGCGAGTGATGTTAAAGGTAACGCAGATTGGTTCAAGGTTAGGAAAAATCTTATAGACCTGACTCCCATTAAAGAAATGAGAAAGTTGGACAGACAAAGAAAAAATGAAATGTCTTATCAGACTTGTGTATGGGATTCAGAGTGGAGATTATTACCGAATGAGAATCGTGGAATCTATAATGAGATTTGGAATGATTTCAAAGGAGATTTTGATTCACTTAGGGATAGTCTTATCAAAGATTTGCCTGACCTCAAGGCTCAAGCAAAAATTGAGTTGGGTTCTGCCTTTGATGAAAATTTATATCCTACCAAAGATGAGATAATTGGTGGAACAGTTTCAAAACAGATTGGTGGAACGAGTGCTAACCCAATTTATAAAACTAAAACTACCAAAGGTTTAATTCATACTGAGTTTTCAAATATTGAAATCCCAACAATCGTTGGTGATGTTTCTGATGAAAGAATAAATGACAGAGGTGAAGGTGGAATTAAAAATCTTCTTGGAGAGGTTAGCAATTATTCTATCTCATATTGGGATAATAAATTAGTTGAAGTTGCGGAGAGAAATCAGGAAGATTTAATTTCAGGAATATCTGAAGTTGTTATTTCTCTTAGCGAGTTCAATCCCCAAGCTGAAACAGGAAAGAAAAAACCTTTCAGAGATTCTAAAATTCCTAACCTCAGAAAAACTTTAACAGGATTAAAAGGTAGGAATGAAATCTTTAATGATGAACGAGTAGAAGAAATTATCAAGGCTTGTGAAACTGCTCTTGGTAAATCTACAAGTGAGTCACTTAGAGAAAGTTCTGAAGAAAGAAAAACAGTCACTAAAGAATTATCTAAGGAGTTGAAAAACTCTCAAGATATTTTCGGTGTTTAACATTTTAAAATTTATAGGGAAAAAATAAAATGAAAGATATACAATTAGAAATAAAAAGAGTTAGAAAAAATATTGTTATGAATAACTCAGGTTGGGGTTCAATCATGCTACCCTTAAAAATTGAAGAAACTTCTGATGTTCCTTTGATGGCAACAAATGGGGTAGCAGTATTCTATAACGAGGTAGCATTAAATGGTTGGTTTGATGAACATGGTGACAAGTTAGCAAGACAAATTCTTGAAACTGTTTTTCTTCATGAGGTTCTTCATGTTGGTTGGCAACACATGACTCGAATGGGAAAAAGAAATCCTGAGATTTGGAATATTGCAACAGACCTAGTTATCAATACTCAGTTGAGGTTCATTGGTTGGCAGTCAAATTCCAAAACAAATCATGGTGAAAATATTGAAACTCTTGGAGGGATTGATTACGATTCTTATAGAGAATATTTTAATAATGTTTCTTTAGATGATTTTAAAAAGTTGAGTGCTGAGAAGGTTTACCAAATTCTTATCACCAAAAATCCACCTGAAGAAACTGCTAAAGGAATCATAATTAATCCTTCTACTAACCAAGCTGAGAATGGACATAATGAAATGGGCGGTGGAGTTATTCAGTATGACGAGCAAGAAGAAAAGAAAAAAGATATTGCTAATGGTGGTAACGGAAAAGGTATTAAAACCTCTGACGAATTATCTCAAGAAATTACTGAAAGAATAATTCAATCAGACCAAATTCAAAAAGCAGTTGGTCAAGGTTCAGAATACAATTCAGTTGGCAATGCTAGAAATGGTCAAGGTGTTCCTCAAGATTGGAGAGATACTCTAAGAGATTATGCTAGTTCATTAGTTGAAAGTTCTGAGCAATCCTACAAAAGACCTAACAGAAGATTCGTTGCTGAAGATATGTACTTACCTAGCAATGTTGAAACACCAATGATGTCTATGGCTTTTGCTATCGACATATCAGGAAGTGTTGGTCTAAGAGCAAGACAGCAAATGGTAAAAGAAATTGAATCAATTCAGGAGGAGTTCGAGATTGAAAAAGTTTATATAACTTATATCAATGACCACCCTGTAGTTCTTCATGAAGATTTACCTGATACAGACCTGATGAGGTTTTGGGATATTTTTGAAAGAGGTGAAGAAATTGAAATGCGTGACATGATGAATGGTGGTACAAGTTTCAAACCTTTCTTAAACCTCATTGAGAAAACTGATATTCAAAATGAGATTGGGTTCGCAATGTATTTTACTGACTGTGAGTCTTGGGATTTAACTGATGATGATGAGCCTGACTATCCTTTCATTTGGGCTACCACAGGATATGACAGACCTGACAATGTGAGTTGGGGAGAAACAGTAAATATTTATGAGGAGGGTTACTAATGGTAAATGATTTTATTCGTATTGGAAATGTAGCCGAGCAATCAGTTGTTCGGCTCTCGGAGAGAGCAATCAAATCAGGCAATCTAAAACCTGAACAGATTATTCGTTGTCTAAAAAAATATGACTCCGAATTATACAGGAAATATATTTTACACCTGTCTGTAAATTTACATATATCAGGTGATATATTTAATTCTGATGAGGTGGCAAAATGAAAAGTTATGATTTTAATTTATATGATTTCTGCAAAGATAATAAAAATAAACAAATGTATGAAGTTCAAAGACAGTTGTTCAAACAATTTCAAAGTAAAACTGTAGAAGAATTTAATGCAGAAAAAGATTTCATTAATGCTAATGGAAATATGACAGAAAAGTATAACAGGGATTTCAAGATAAGGTCTTTTGTTGGTCACATTGAATCAACAATGTGGATAGATAAAAGAAATAGGTATGATTACGAACACCTAACAAATCGAGATAAAGTATTAATCAAAGCGAGTGAAGGCTTTGATACTTTACTGAATGAAACCATTTTAGTATTGGAATATAAAACTAAGATTGGTTATTCAGAAGATAAGATAGTTGATGAAACTATATACCTGACTAGCCTATATGATATTACTCAAACTATTAAAAGTAATATTAGAAATAAAAGTTATTCGGAAGATGATGAATTAATAATTCATGAGTTCGATAATTTCTTAGAATTTTTAAATTACTTAAAAGATAAAAAGGAGAAATCAAAATGATTGATAAAGAATATCAAATGACTAAGCAAGAATATTTAGCTGACCAACATGAGAATGAGGAGTCAATGAATCACTATGATGAAGAAGGCTATTGCCATTTTTGTGGAAGACATAGTGATGAAGGAATTCATTATAAATGTTGGAGATAATAAAGGTTTTGCATTTTTTGGGTTGTTTTGGAAAAAAACGACCTTCATAAATGCGATTACAGAAGGTTTTAGGGGTAGCCTGATATGAAAGTACCCCCCAATTTTAACTAAGAGAGAGTAAAAATGAAAGATAACGAAGAAGAAAACACTATTAATATGCCAATAAGAGGTGAGTTGAAAGCAAAGATATATCCTGTTCTTGAGGATAACAGGCTTATGGCTCAATTCTTTATAAATAACTTTGATTTAGATTTATCAAAATATCCTTTTGATAGTGAAGAAGAAGTGTTGGAGATGAGTACAAGATTTTTAAATTTACTTATGGACTATACTTTTGCTGACACAATCATATCTGATATGGAGAATTGGATAAACAATACAGAGATAGACAACCTCGAACAAAAACTTTCTATCTTAAAATCACTTTGCCGTACTTATAAAAGTGAAAATAACAGGGAGGGTATGAATGTTGAACACTAAAAAATTGCGTAGAGATTGGTTGAAGAATGATAATGTCTATGTTGGCAAGTTGAGTGGTGCAGATGATTGGATAAAAAATCTTAAAGAAAAATACCACGAAGAAAAATCTGACATCTTGTGGGAATATATATCTGATAAAGATGTTCCTGAGATACAGAAAAGATTAGAGGAGTTAGAAAAATGAGTGTGTTGACTGTGGTTGATATGAAAAAAAATAAAACTTTCATATATACGGAATTAGAAAAGGTTGATAACTCATTAACTGATTCAGGCTTCCCTAAATTTATTGAAGGCAAACACGATTGGTCAAACTGCACATGGGGTTATACTAAATCTTATTGTTTTGTGCATGACGATTAATTAAGAATATAAATTGGGATTGGCATTTCCCAATTTATGACCTAGCTATTTTAGATTCCCTATAATCTAATTTAGCTAGGTTTTTTTTTGGAAAGATTTTGTGATTGTTCAGTAGGCTTCAATGTAAATTTTCAAAAATGCCGTTGCCTGGGAAAAAAAAAAATTTTGTTAATTTACAATATTGTGCCTGAATTATTTGTCGTATTTTTTTTTCATGCGACTGTGATGTGTGAATTAAATATATCACCTAATATATTTAATTTATCTTTTTTGGTTTTGAAAATTATTGAAAATATTACTACTATCATAAAATGTGATGGTCGTTTAGTTCTTTGATTCATCTCTTTTCTCCTCTTTTTAGGGGGTACTCAGGTATCAAACCATACTTAAATTGCTCTGTACGAGGCTTATATGAGGTCGTTTTTTTTCAAATAGCTATGAAATTTGCAAAAAAGCTAATCTAAATCAAAATCTAAATCAAACTTAATTTCTGTATCTATATGGGGTATGCCCTTTTCAACAGCTTTCTTTAACACTTCTTCTCTCATTGAATCAAGACCTTCTGAATCATCATAAAGAAAAAACAAAGCACACATCATAGCCCAAAATGAATCTGATTGTAATGAACCGACCATAAAGGTAACAAGAACTTCATCATCTTTAAATATTAAAGACTCCTCATCTCCAAGTTGATAAATGATGTCGACATCTTTTTCATTTTCTTTTGATTTATCAAATAGTATTTTCTGTTTAGTATTTATATCGAAAACATCTGCCATACTTGAACTTAATCTCATTTGTTGGTCTGTGCAAATTAAAAGGACTTATTTTTTCCCGGAACATTCATTTTGTAAATTAACAATTTGCAGCAAGCCCACGATGTATGTAAAAAAATTTTAGGACCTGTGCCATCTTGTTTATATAAAAACTTCATACTGGTATGTTGGTTGAATTAAATATATCAGATAATATATTTAATTTATTTTTTGCTGGTTTGATTTTTTTGAGAACAGAGTTACTATCATAGTATGTGATTGTCGCCTGAACTGGTTTGGGTTTCTCCTCACATTCCCATTTTTTTTAAAAGTTACAATGTGTTGGTCGGCTGCAGCAGCCTGCATGTTTTTGTAAATAGTAAACATGGATCAAAATGGCCTAGATGTAAGTTTAAAAAAAACCAGATGCCAGGTAAGATTATATTATTTAAATATATCAGATGATATATTTAATTAAAAATCGTCAGCAAAATCCCAGTCAGTAGGAACATACCCAAATCTTTTAGTAAAAGCACCAGTGTCTGGGTTATGTTGAAGCTCAACTGTCTGAGGTGTTCCAAGCCATGACCATCTTACTTTCCATATTTTGCATATTGGTTGCTTAGATTGTTTATCTCTATGGATTGTTAGTCCAGTATCGGCTTTACTAAACCAAGAAATAGAACCCCCAATTTGCATACCTTCTGGTATTTCTGTGTCGTGAAATTTTGCTGGGTGAGCTACAAAAAACACATGAGAGTTAGTTGCAACACTCCAGTTCTGTACTTTGGTAAGCATATTACTTATTCCCTCTGACATATTTGTATTTTGTTCTGGCTCTATCCAGTTGTATGGGTCTATAACTAAAACAGACGCTCCCCACATTGTCGCAACATTTGCAACATCAAGCACCTCTTCTATCTTTGTACTCCTTCCAGAAGTAAAGTCCTGAAAAACAAAATGTTCATTCACGAAATTATAAGCTGCGTCTAGCTCTAAATCTGTTATGCGTTCTTTATTCTTTCCATTATCAAAAAAAGGTTTTTTAGCTATATGAGTTACTAGTTGAGTAATGTGTTCAGCGATTGGTTTTTCAAAACTAGAATAACATATCTTGAGTCCGTAGGTTTTTGCTAAATGAATACAACAATCGTCTACAAAGTTAGATTTACCTGACCCAGGTAACCCAGTAACAACAGTCATTTGTTGTCTTGCAATTTCTAAGGGAACTGCTGGATGAATTTGATAACCACTAGGTTTTCCCTCTGTGTATAATTCTTCTATTTTACCTCTAACATCTTCAGCTCTATACAACCCCTTGACTGGATATGGTTTTGCTTGTGCTAGTCGGTCTAGTAAAAACTGTTTACCTTCTTTTTGTAAAGCCTCATTTGCATCTTTGTAAGGTTCTAAAGAAACAATAGAGCATTTTCCTCTTCCAATTCTTCTGGCCATCTCTTCCAAAAGAGCGAGTCCTTGCTCATCATTATCTCCACTAAAAATAACCTCTGGTATTGATTGTAATTTTTCTCTTGATGACCAGATGTATTTATATTTTTTATCTTCAGAAGGTTCAACAACTTCCTCAGAAACTTTTAAAGGTGCACCATTAGGAACACTAACAGCACCATAATGTTTATTTCCATCTAAAACTGTTAGCCAGGTAAGAGTGTCTATCTCTCCTTCGGATATAATTATTGATTGTTGTTCGATTATACTATTTATATTAAAAAATTCATTACAAACGCCAGTTTGAGAAAATAATTTTTCTTTATTAGCACTTCTCCATTTTACTGCCGTTACTTTATTTTCTTTGTCATGGTATGGAAACCCAACTGCATTTGCTCTTTTCTCTCTAAAATTATAGAGTTTTCCCACTGAATATTTTTTTATTACTTTTTCTGAAATACCTCTTTCTTTAAGAAAGTTAATGGTCTCTTCATTGTGTTCAAATTTTTCCATTTCAATCTCCCTTTTTACTTCTTTAACTTTTTCCGTGTTTATTGTATTTTTTACAACTTTAGATTGTAAATTTACATTGTTGCTGCGTGATGTAGAATTTCCTTCAAAGCCATTTAAACCACAATGATGACAATAATATTTTGCACCCTTATAATCAACTTCGACAGACATCTCTTTCATGTGTTGATTATGTTTTTTTCTAGTTTTGTGACAAGAAGGACAATGTATTCTATGTTTTCCCTCTCTTAAGCCTGTGATTGCTGGCCTTACTATTTCTCTCTCTCCCATTATTTTTCTCCCTTAATTTGTTTCTTCTGACATCATTTCTATTTCATCCCACCAATTTTTTAACGATTCGTCTAATCTAAAAATTTTAATACAAGTTCTAGGATTTTCTCTATCAATGTGATGCCTAACTAATTTTATCTTTACTTGCCGTCTTGATTCGAATGCTTTTCCCTTTAATAAATCTAATATTATTAGCTCATCTAAATCAGGTTTTTTTGTTGCACTATATACATCAAAAACAACGCCAATATCTCCTGTTAAAAGCTCATTCTCATCTAAACCAGATACTTCGTCATAAAATATTTTTTTATTCGTTGTAATTACTCTTGACTTTCGCATAAATTTCACCTAATATTTGAATAATTGTTACATTAAATACTTTATAAGTTCGATTTTTAGTATGCTTGTATTTGTATAAAGTGTCAACACAAATGAGGAGATGATATGAGTGATATTAACATAAAAATTGATAGAAAGCAAAAACCTAGACATTCTTTAGGTAGAGGAAAAAAACAAAGATGGTCGTTACCTTTAGAAGAGCTACATACTCCTAAAAAAGATAGCTCTGGAGAACTTGTGTATGACTGTATGAAGCTAGAAATGAATCCTAGTGATGCAAATGCAGCGATACAAGCTATAAGAAGCCACATATGGAGATGGAGGCAGAAACAAGGTCATAAAAACATTAGTTTTTCAGTTACTTCTGATGAAGATGGAATATCAATATGGAGAACAAAATAGTGCACCATACTAATATTAAAATGATTCCTCTAGACATAGTTAGAGGTATAAAAGATACATGGAATCACACAAAAGGTGATGCAGATTATTCTGTTACAGAATTACTACAACCACCAAAGGTCAGGGCATTAAAAATACTTCATAAAGAAGAAATAAGTGAAGATTATTCTGATTCTATCGCTGCCTTCATTGGAACTGCCGTACATCAAACAATAGAAAATGCAAATAAGATACATGATGATTGTAAAACAGAAGAAAGAATGGAAGTTTCATTAAAAATAGATGGTAAATCTTTTTTAATTTCTGGAACAGTCGATCATTATAGTATTACAGATAATATTTTAAGCGATTATAAGACAACTAATGCTTATGCTGTTAATTATGATAAACCAGATTGGACACATCAACTTAATATATATAGATGGATGTATTCAAAATTATACAAAGATAATCCTATACCAGATGCTAGAATTATTGCTATATTAAAAGACTGGAGCAAAGGGAGGGCTACCAACAGTAACACTTATCCACCTTCACCAGTTATGATTAAGCCTATTGAAAACTGGAGTCAGGATGAAATACAAGATTTTATAGTGGAAAGAATTAAATTACACGAGGAAGCTATAAAAGAACCTCAAAAATTTATTTGTTCAGATGAGGAAATATGGTTATCTCCAAAAGGAATAGCTACGAGATGTGAACAATGGTGTAATGTAAATAGTTTTTGTCAACAATATAAGGAGAGAGAGAATGACTAATGAACTACAAAAGATGGAAGGTATGACTCCATCAACATTTAATGAAGCAAAAGAGTTTTCAGAATTAGTATCTAAAAGCGATTTTGTTCCAGTAAATTATAAAGGAAAGCCAGCAGATATATTAATATGTATACAAATGGGTCACGAAGTAGGACTAAAACCAATCCAGGCGTTGCAAAATATCGCTGTTATTAATGGCAAACCTTCTTTGTATGGAGATAGTGCTATTGCTTTATGTAGAATAAACCCAGATTTTGCTGGAATTGAAGAACAGATAGTCGGCTCTGGTGCTGAAAGAAAAGCTGTTTGTACTGTGCAAAGATTAGTTAAAGCTACTAATAAAATAGAAAAAACTATTAGAGAATTTGCTTGGTCAGACGCTACAAGAGCTGGACTTACTAATAGAGGGCCTTGGAAAAGTTACCCAGATAGAATGTTGCAAATGAGAGCAAGAGGTTTTGCTTTAAGGGATGCTTTTCCTGATTCTTTAAAAGGTTTAATTACAAGAGAAGAAGCTGAAGATTTTCCTGAAGAAAAACAAAATAATACTGTAGAGGTAGAGGTAACTACAGAAAAAAAACAAAAAGATACACACTTTAGTAGTGATGCAGAGGTTACAGAACTTTTAAATAATCAGTCAGAGGGTGTACAAGAACCTTTAGATGTTGATATTGAAGATACATCTGTAAAAGACACAGATATTACAACTAAAGAACAAGCTGAAGCATTTTATGATTTAGCTAGGGTGTGGGCAGAAACTTGTGAAACTATTGAAGAATTAAATGACATATTTAAGAACAATAAAGAACAGTTTAAGCGACTACAAGATGTAGACGAAGAAATTTACAATAAATTATTATCAAACTTAAAAGCTAAAAAAGGAGAACTAAACAATGGCTAATTATGATGTAGAATTAAAATCTGAAGGTGCGGCATTCGCAAACAAGTATAAAGACAATCCCAAAAAACCAGATTATGTTGGTCAAGTAGAGATAAATAAAAAGCAAATTAAAGCAATGATTGATTTAGCTAAATCAGATAGTCTGGAACAAGCTGAAATTAAGATTGCAATGTGGGATAGAGTTTCTAAACCAAAAGATGGTAAAGAAGGTCAACAGTATTACTATATTTCTGTTGAGGTTGCTCCACCAGGAATGTCAAATCCAGCACCAGCACCAGCTCCTAAGAAGGAAGAAGTTTTTGATGACGAGATTCCTTTTTAGAGTAGGTAGTATTTTGTAATTTAATAGTAACTATAATGATTATTGATTTGAAAAATAATTTAGTAAGTTTATATACATCTTCATATAGAAAATTTATGGAGAGAAGGAATGGAAAAATTATTGGATATAGTATCACTATGCACAATACTTATTTGTTTATCAAAAATTATTTAAAGCCAAAGAGTTATAAACATCACATTAAATGAGCGTTTTTATTAGGGAGAGAGAAATGAAAATGACACCAGTAAGAAGAATGGAAAAAGATATTCTTCAAACAGCAAAAGATTTAAATCAAACAGAAATAAGAGTTTTAGTAGATAGATTTTATCAAACTCAAGAAAACAGAAAACGAAGTGCTAATCAGTTAAGAGAAGCAATGAACGCTAAAGAACAGTGCAATGCTTTAGCTTATTTGTTAGAGCAAGATAAAACCTTAGAATACGAAATAAAAAAGTTTTTAACGAAGTATTCTCAATCTCATAAAATCGGCAGATGGTGTATGTCAAATTACGGAGTAGGCGGAGTTATAAGTGCTGGATTGTTGTCACACATAGATATACATAAAGCACCAACTGCTGGTCATATATGGAATTTTGCTGGACTTAATCCTAATCAAAGATGGGAAAAGGGAGAAAAAAGACCTTGGAATGGCCAGCTAAGAACTCTTGCTTGGAAGATAGGCGAAAGTTTTGTAAAGGTGTGTAACCATGAAGATGCTTTTTATGGAAAACTATATTCTCAAAGAAAAGAACTTGAAACTAAAAAAAATTCTGAAGGTAAGTACAAAGAACACGCACAGAAACAATTAGATGAAAAAAACTATAAAAAAAATACCATAGCTTATGGTCATTATAGAAAAGGTGAGTTACCTCCAGCTCATATTCATGCAATATCAAAGCGTTGGACAGTAAAGTTATTTTTAAGTCATTTGCATTATGTTTGGTTTAAACACGAATTTAATAAAACACCTCCTGAACCTTATGCTTTATCTAAACTTAATTACTCTAATTTAATTAGACCACCTATTGATTTAGAAGACATTAAATAAATATATTAGCTAACATATTTAAAAGGGAGAAAAACAATGAAAAAAAATAAATGGCAAGAAGAACCTATATTAAATTGGAAAGAAAAATTACAATTATTTTTTGCATTAACTGTTTTTTTAATGCTTGTAACTGTTTCAACTAATGCAAAGAAACAACAAGAAAGGGAAGAAAAAATACAAGAATGTACTCAACTACTAAACAAAGAACAAATAGTCAATCCACATGAACATCAGCACTAGAGAACGCAGGTTAATTGTTTCCCCAATTAATTAACCTGTTTGGCGTAAGAAAGGTATCAATGCCGATGAACTTCATTTCGATCGACTGCCTTTTTTACGCCATATTTAACTAAATTTTTATGATGAAAAAAAACGTAAAGTCAATCTTCTAATTAGTATTTTTAATTACTACTTATCTACTGGGTAGTTTCTTTTTTTTAAAGGAGAAACTATGAGAGTAAAATTCTTCATTAATAATAAAGGAGTAAAACACTTATTAGTAAACATAATAAGTTTAATGATCGTGTGTTTGTACGAAACATCTGTTGAAGTGAATTACCGTAACTTTACTGATGTAGATTGTGCAATCGCTTGCGGCACAAGAAGAAAATTAAATAACGAATTAGAAGGAGAAATACATGACTTTTACTAAATTTTTATCAATAACAATGATTGTTCAAATTACTGTTACAGCTTTGTTTTCTATAATTTTAGGGTAAATTTACATTTAGGATTTAATTTTTTTTGAGATCCACAATTTCTTTGTAAATTTACATTTAACCAGGTAACGCCCAGTAGAATCTTCTGCACGCTATATATTTTTTAATATATGTTCGATAACCTTTACAGTAAATCCATTGCCTAACATTTTGTAACGCTGACTGTTAGATACACCTTCTGTATAATTATCTGGAACTGTTTGAAGTCTTTCACATTCTAAAACAGATAGCTTTCTCCATGTTAGTTCTTCTGAGTTATCTCTGCTAAAAGATATTTTATGATCGTTGTTTAAAGCAGGAGTTACTGTTCCTACTTTATTATCATCCCTTACTACCAACTTTTTACTTCTAAAAGGTGTGTGGTCTTTGCCTGTTTCTTTTCTAATTTTTTTTCTTTCTTTCTTAGCTTGTTCTGTTCTTACTTCTCTGTAAGAATTAACAGCAATTTTAGGCTCTCTGTGTCCACCTTGCATAGTGGTAAGTGTCGGTGACTTACCATTTTCAGAGTATATTCTTTTTATTACATCAAAACCTTTTATATCTGTAGCAACTCCAACTTGTTTAGGTGTATTAAAAACTAATTGTCTTCTTGATTTTTTAAAATAAGTTTTTAGATTACCCCCTTTGTAATAACTAGCGTCAATACAATAACTTTTATCTCTGTCAGATACAAAACTATCCTCTATTATATCTTTTAAAACAATACCTAAATCTTCTGGTTGTTCTACATTAGGTATATTAGTCCAATAAAATCTATTTCTATTTTGAGCTGAAAGTTTTGCTGAATTAATAAGTATGGGCTCAATGCCAAACAAACTTCCGTTATTGCATTCTGGATATATCTCTGAAACTTGTTGCGAGATAACATCTAAATGTTCTTTCTTCATACGAACATTCTCAAGCAAAAAGTATTTAGGTTTAACTTCTTTTAGCAATCGAACAAATTCAAAGAATAGTGCAGAACGAGGATCGTCAAATGCCAACTGCTTTCCAGCAAAAGAAAAACCCTGACATGGGCTGCCTGCAACAATTAAATCTATATCACGAATAAAGTCTGAACCTGTAATATCTTTAATGTCTCCAAGGTGTATCGTTTCTGGAAAATTCTTTCTTGCAACTTCAATGGCATATTTATCTATCTCACTTGCATAATAATTATCAACTTTAATTCCTAAATTTTTAAGTGCAATCTGAGTGCATGACATTCCATCAAATAAACTAAGTACATTCATAACTCTCTCCCTAGAATTAAATATATCAGGTGATATATTTAAATTATAACCACCATAAAACTGGTCGTTCTTTATTATCCTTTTCCCAAACAAACCAAGCATACGGAGTTATTCCATTGCCAGCTCTTTCCTCATCTCCTCTCCATAAGGTAAGTCTTTTACTCATAACCCAAACTCTTACTGGTGGATTTTCTTGAAAAAAAGACCTTCTTTTAACGCTTTCTAAAAAAGAAAGCCTAAGAAACATAGCAAACTTATCAACTTCTAAGTCCATACACTTTTGTATAAACTCTTGTGCTACCTTGAATGGTGGATTTGTACACACATTTGGTGCTAATTTTATGTCTGCGTTTAAGAAATCTTTTCCGGGAATGCCGTAATCGTAATAATTAAGGTCTGTTGCCACAACTGTGTAACCATTTTCCTCAAGAACATTAGCCATTGCACCATCACCACAAGCACATTCCCATACCATGCCTTCAAATGTTTCATTATCTAATAGTAATTGAGTTGCCTCTGGAGGCGTTGGATAAAAATCGTTTTCCTGTCTTGCCATAATTAATTCTCCCTAAGTTAATTATTATTTTGCTAATGGATTTGTATTATTGTCCTCTAATTTATCTACAGTTTTTTCTAAATTATCTACTTTAGTTTCAAGTGTTACAATTTTTTCTTTTATAGGACCAACATCAACAGAAGAAGCACTTTCTAATACTTCTAATCTATTGTTAAACACACCCCAAGTGTAGAATCCCCCTCCTATAGCACTTATTAGTGCAAGAAGAGTTCCAATACTTTGTAATTTATTAATCATCTAAAAAACTCCATGTTTTGTGTGCCTATTATATTTGATTGTTGATTTAAATTAGTTCCTACCAAATCATAATACACATCTACATTATCATTTAAAACAATGTTTGCATATATAATTTTTGGCTCATACCAATCGTTGTTATCAGGTATGTCCATCCTTTGGTAATTATTAAATCCAGCAGAGTAACCCATAAAACCTAATAAGTTAGCTTGTCCTTGTTCATTGTACTCACCTGTTTCGCTTTCAGCAGTTTCATTTTGTTGTTGTTGAGACCTTATGTTTTGAGAAACAATATCTTCTGCTACTTGGTCAGCTTCAGATGAGGTCATTACAGATGAGGTAACACTTTCGATTTGATTTTCCATAGTAGTTACCTGAACTTCTGCCATTAAAGTTGATGGCGTGTTATCCATAGAAGGCATAGGCATAATCTCAATAGATTGTAAAACATTATTAGTTTCTACTTGTGCATTAGCAATCTGATTAGAAACAGTTGGAGAGTTTATGTTTGCACCTGATGTATTAGAAACATTAACAGAGTTTCCAGATGTTGAGCTTTGATTGTTATTTGAATTAGAATAACTATTTCTTATTACATCTGTAACAAGATTTGACACAACATTTCTTACTACTATCATACTTCTTCTTTGTTCTAGCTTTTCTTCTTTTACTTCTTCTGGGCTTATTTCATCAATAGCTTCTTCTAATTCTTCTTCTTCTTGTTCTATTGCTTCTTCTTCATCAAACAGTTCTTCAATTACCTCTTCCTCTACAAAAACAAGAAAATCTTCTTCTATTCTTTCTTCAAAAACATCAAACTCTTCTACAGTAATGTCTTCTGTTAATTCTATTATTTGAATTTCTTCTAGGTCTGTAAGAACATCTATAAACTCAACATCATACTGACTGTCAATATTTATAAATAATGGGTCATCTTCTAGTTGATATTCTTCACTAAGTTCAATATCATAAATGATAATAGTGTCATCGTAACTATAATCATCATCACCCCCAAAACCACCATCTTCAAAAGTAGTTGTAGTGGTGAAAGTAAATTCATCTTCTTGATTATTAAATCCGTATATCGTTTCTTCTTGGTCATACCCAAATATTATATCTTCATCCACACCATAAAGAAAGTCATCATCTTCAAAATCATTTGTTAAATCATACACATCACAAAGGTCTGAGTAAGAAGAATTAACCAAGCATTCAGAAGAAAGATTGCTAAAAGACTCATCTACAACTTCTGCTGTAGTAATACTAAAGTCATCTGTTTGCATGTATTGTTTTGCATTAGTGTCTTCATATCGTAAGTAGGTTGTTGCCTCATTATTACCTTGAACGCCTATTGTAAAATCATGTGTACGAATTTGTATTTTGTCATACCTAAATTCAATTTGATTTGTACCTTCATATAAAATAGCTTCAAAGGTGTTTTGTAGTTGGTTGCTGTATTCTTTTGCATTGTACCATCCAACAACAAAGTATTGATCTGTGTCAGATGTATTGCCAAATGTTTGGATATAAGGATTTTGAGTGCCGTTTCTATTAATTAAATCAGTCCACATTGGAAAGACACTGTAATTGAACGAACTTGCTGGTAGCGTTTCTGATAAGTAATTTCTTTGTCTTGATACATTAAAGTTTGACTGAAAGGTAAAGAATCCGTTCATAGATATATTTACTTGGTCAAAAGTTTGGTCATAAAAAGTAAAATCAAAACCAATATCTTTCATCCCACTCATTGAATCGTCACCAAGGTTAAGAGCTGTGCCTGAGTTTTGTATATTTATTATGCTTTCTGTACCAACAGTAAAAACTGGGTCAGTTGCCCAAGCAGATGTCGTCAAAAATAGTAATGTAATTATCCTGAACATATTTTGTGATTAGGATATTTTTTACAGAAGTCACCTTTTTTGTATGCTTTTATCTCATACCCAGTAAGTTCTTTTTTTACCTCTTCCCAGTCTGGTCTTTCGTGTGGATTTTGTTCCCAGGCTATACGAGCTTCTTCACCTATCTTGCCTTTATACGGACAAGGGCTGCCAGCTTGCATCATTGAACGCCAGACACGAGAATCCTCACAAAGCAATGCAACAGCTGCTACCTTCATCCCCATGTCATATAAACCTTTGCTTAATTTTAGTCTTTCGCAATTAGGGTCTCTAACGCTTCTACCTGTAGATACACCAAAGAACTGAGTTTGAACTGCTGAACTAGCTCCTGTGGTACACAAGTCCTGACTATATGACATTATGGAAGGGGCCACGGCACTTGGGGGAGGCGATTTAACTCTTTGTGTTACTTTTTGTGAACTATTGCTTGTTGAGTTATTTGTGTTCACATTTTGTGAATTGTTGTTGTTGGTGTTCACATTTTGATTGTTAGTTTTAATATCAGAAGTTGATGTTGAAATATTGTTGTTATTATTGGTATTAGAAGTTGTTGAATTATTAACATTATTATTGTTATTTTGATTGGTAGAGTTGTTAGTTATTAATGAAGTGTTGTTAACATTTTGTGTTTGATTAACGGTACTTGTTACAACAGAAGTATTGTTGTTAGTATTATTTGTAGTTGAATTAGATGTTGAATTAATTGTTGTATTATTCGTATTGAGATTTGTATTTGTTGAACTACTAGTAGACTGATTTACATTGGTATTATTATTGGTATTGGTATTATTACTAGTAACAGTCGATGTCGTAGTAGTTGTATTCGTTATGTTTGAGTCTTCCGCACTTAATGGATTTGTTATTACTAATGTAATAACTAAAGACAGACTAACAACTATTACTAATGATTCTTTTACTAATTCTTTTATCATAATTCCCCAAAAGGTGATCCTACTACTGCTTTAATTTTTGGAACTTCCATTAAAACACGATCCCTCTCAAGGTTCATTTGTTCTATTAAATCTTTCCTAGTAGAAGAGTCAATAGATTTATCTCTTTGAATAATATTTCTTTTAGTTCTCCACTTTCCTAAGTATCTTTCTATCCATCTAAGTCTGCCTTTATTTTTATAAAGGTCACCATAACTTTGCATTAATGCTTCAACTTCCTCAAGCCTTCCTTCTTTTCTTAGCTTGTTCATTGTTCCTATTAGTCTATCTAGTTCACCTCTCATTGTGTAAAAATCTTGAACTAAACCACCTCCGTAAACGCTATCAGATACAAACCTTTTTACGAAAGGACTGTTGTGAAAGCCTAATGGAATTTGAGGCTCGCCTAAAGCACTTCTTGAAATTATGTCGGTAGCTTGGAGTCCATAGCTTCCAAGAGTTCCCAAGTACCCTCTAGCAACATGATCTATTTTTAAAGGAGAAATATTTAATGCGGCTCCAACAGACCTAGCCCATAAAGATGTATTTTCGTTATATCTTTCTTCAGGTATTCTACTTGATAACATCCAGTAAGGAACAATCTCTCTACCAGTAAATTTGCTTTTATTATTAAACCCTTCCATCAAAGGAGCTACAATTTGCCAGTTAAAAGGATTAACTTTAAATGTTGTTTCAGCTTGTCTAGCCATAGCATCTCTAAATTCTTTTTGGTTATCATCACCAAATATTAAGTTAAGAAGTCTTTCTGGTAGAACTTTTGTTATAACTCCAACTTCAAAAGGAATAGGTATTTTAAAACTATATCTATCTCCCATAGGTATAATCCAATTATCATCCCTTACTTCTTTTTTAGCATTTAACTCTTTATATTCTTCAGAATCACTAACCATAAGCCAATAAAGAGCTGTAATTCCCATTAAAGTTACTAGTCTTGCAAAAAATCTTCTTGCAGATAATGATTGAAGCATTTTGTTAGTTTCAGGAGAAAGTCTGTCTTTTATATTAGCAGAGTATTGTCCTGCAGCAGCTCTGTATAAAACATCTAAACCTTGTATTCTTGCATTAAGAAACGGTATCGCTGTTGTTACTACTTTAAATAAAGGATTGCCACCTCTTCTATTAAAGTTAATAATTTCTAATGACTGAAAAGCAGCCTCTATAGGACTATTTGTTTGCTTTAAAACATCTTGAAATACTGCTTGTCTTGTAGCTGCGTCAGAACGAGTTGTAAGATTACCTAATCCATCCCAGGCTTTTACAAATAAATTATCTGGATCAAGACCACCATTCTTATCTCTACCCATATTTCTTAACTGTTTATTCATAAATCTCATAATATCTTTAGGGTCTCCAGCAAGGTCATAACCACCCACCACGCCAAATCTTTCTAAGTTTGATATATCTGATGTAAAACCTTTAATTGTGTCTAAAAATGGCTTTATATCGCTTCCAGAGGTAGCATAAGCTGATAAAGTATCTCTCATCATGTTAACCATAATAAAAGCAGGGTCTCTCGTTACCATTTCTCTTAAAAGACCTGAAGGTGCTCCAACAAATTGAAGGAAACCATTTAAAGCTGGTTCTCCTAAATTTTCAAAAGAATAAATTATAGCTGGGTCGTCAATATAAAATAAATTTTCTTCGCCATTTATTTTAGCTGTCATTATTTTTGTTACATCCATAGGTACAATCTGACCATTTACTTCAATGCCTTTGTCTATTGCTTTCTTTAAATCTTTTCTAGTTCCTAAAGGTATAACCATGTTTTCTGCATTGTTTTCATCTTCTGGTGCTACTTCTTTACCAAGTTTTAACATTTCAATAGTTCTTAATCTTGCTACATTTTTTTGACCAGCAGATACAATAGACAACCAGTTTTTCATCATAGCTTCTATTGGATTTTGAAATTCACCTTTTAAATTAGTTGCGTCTACGGTGGTATCAAAAACATCTCTTTGGCCGTTTACTTCATCTGTATTAAAAATACCATACCCTGGATTATCTACACTTTCGTATTCTCTGTAGAATGGATAGAAAGATGAAAGTTGTCTAAATAAAGCTGCTTGATTTCTATCTAAAAGCTGTGTTGTTGTAGCGTAGTTAATTACTTGTTCGTTTAAAGCGTCATAAATTTCTGCTGCTTTTAGTATTGAAGGTTTATCTTGCGTTAACATATCAAAATAAACATCATTATCTAAAAAGTTTTTCAACATATCATTATCTTCTAATTGTTTTTTTAATTCTGACTCATCAAACAAATCGTTTTCTTTTAATGATTTTATTCTTCTATGTATCATGTAATTAGCAAAATCTTGTTCTAAAGAAATAGTTTTTTTAGAACCATCTTCATTTGTAACTTCTTGATGAAGGAGAGCCATTAACTCTAAAAAACTAGCATTGTACTCGTTTCCTGTTTCATCTGTTACTTTTACTGGCATTACTGCCGTAGTTCCATTTCTCCAATCATTTGTTACATTGCCTTTGCTATCTACAAATTGGAAAATACCACCTGTCTTTATTGAACCTCCTAAAAAAGCTCTTGCTCTATCAGCAAATGTTATAGCAGCTTCAGCACTTGTATCTGCTGTTAGCAATTTCATTGCTTCTTCATCTTTTCCTTCTGCTTTTAACCATGTGTAAATTTTACGAGCAGCTTTTCTTTGACCATCATGTCTGTCTATAATTTTTCCTCTAATATTATTAAATATCTTTGAATCAAAATATGTATTTTCTTTATTTTCTGCGTAACTTCCTTTGCCAATTAAACTAAAGAATGGAACTGTAAGAGTGTCTAACATCTTTCTAGCCCAATGTATTTCTTGATCTTCTTTAAAATTTCCAGATTTAAATGGAGTTCCATAATTATCAAATTCAGCTTTTTCTGCTTTTCTACTTGCTTTATAATCATCATCTATTTTTGTATCGTATACAAATGTATCAGAATTAAGCATTTTATTAGCAGTTTTTATAGCTGTATTAGAGGCGTATCTAAGACTGTATGGAGGAATACCACCCGGACTTATAGATGTATTAGCTTGTTCTAATTCTAATTTAGCTTTTTCTACCTCAAAATTATTAGCATCTTGTTCTGAATCTAAAGCTGATAATGGGTCTTTTAATGCCGATATACCTCCTGAAGGTATAGGAATTTGTTCTAACTCGAAGAAGTCTCTGATTTCTCGTTCAATCGGTTCAAAAAGCGTATTGTAGGCTGCCGTTTGTAAATTGGATGATTTTGTGACACTGGAGTAACGCCTGATTCCCTCAAAAGGCGTTGGTCTATTGTTTCTTCCTCTGTAATCTCCTTCTTGTCTGTCAAGATAATCTCCTTCTGTATTGAATGAATTTAATTCTATATCTGTTCCTAGTATATTACCAACATTTTCTTTTAAGAAAGAAGCAAACTCAGAAGCTCTTTCATCTCTTTCTGCTTTAGTTTCAAGACCAAAACTAGCATCATCCATAAAAAATACACTATTGTCTTCTGGTATCATCTCTAGTGTAAAGCCTAGAGGATTACCTTCAAAACTTAAATTTTCAGCTAAAGCTATAGAGTCTTCTCTAGTTATCGGCTCTCCGTTTTGTTTTCTTACTATGATACCTTTATAATCACCACTATAATTTGGTTGTGCAATTACTGTAGCGTCTTGTCTCAAAGCAGACCCAAGAATTTGAGCAATAGAAGTGATTTCATCAGTATCATATCTTAATGTTGGAAATGTTATAATGTAACTTGGCTCTATTACACCATTCCATCCACCATAAGTTTTTCTTATTTCATGTGGAATAGCCATATCTTTTATAAATTCTACTTGCGGTCTTCCAGAATATTCATTTGTCATTGCATTAAAAATTCTATCGCTTAAATCTTCTGATTGTTCTAAGTTTAATCCTTCTGTCATACCTAATGTATCAACTCCAACATTAGGTGAAACAATAATTGTGGGTGCTACTGCTTGATGTATGTAATATAATGGGTCTAAATTACCATTCCATCCTAAGAAATTATCTCTTCCTTTAAATAAAATATCATTAATACTATTTAAACCTTCATCCAAAGGAATGTTAGTATTAAAGTCTTCACTTTTTTTCATATCGTTTAAATCTTTTATAGACCTAGCCACTTTTGGTGTTGAAAATAAACCATCTATAGTAGCATCACCGAATTGGCTCGGATCAGTAGTTCTTCTTCTCTGTTCAAACCAACCCAAAGCCTGTATTTCATCTGCAGCAAAAGAACTTGCTCCGTCTTTTGTTTGATAAGCCTGGGTTGATAAAACAGTATTTAGAAACTGCATTACAGATTGTTCATTAGCTGTAGGTATATCTCTTAATTGACCAGCTTGTTTAAGAGGTCTTCCTTTATTTTTTCCAGATTGTATTGTTTGTGGAAATACAGGCTCAAATCCATAAGCTCTCATCATATGAATATCCATAGTACCAAAAGGAAAAAAGTCTCCTTGAGTACCAGCAAACATACTCCTAGCAAAAGTAGGGGTTTTTGCATAACCTATGTCTGATGTATTCCAGTTACCTTGTAGATACATTTTAGCAACAGATTTAGCTTGTTGACCATTTTGTATAGCGTTTTCTTTTAATCTTTTTGTTAGTGCAGCTTCTGATGGTAATTTACCTAGTTCTTTTTTAATTTTTCTTATTTCCATCATTGTATCTAATGTTTGAATAAGATTAGAATCAACAGCATTTTGTCCTGATGTTATAGCTAGAACAGTAGAAAATTCTACCATATTTGCTGAACCCACTTCTGATTGAATTAATCTGCCAAATCTTTTGTACCAATGAGGGTCATTGTCTTCATTGTAACTTTTTACAATTCTTTCACGAAGGGTATTTATGTCTGGAACATTAATACCTTCTGGCATAGTAACTCCCATTTCTTTAAAAACAGATTCTATTTGTCTTTGACCAAACTGACCTTCAGTTCCATTCTTTCTCATTTGTTCGTAAATTCTTACAAGCTCTCTTGTAACTTTATCATTAGAAACAATAGGATAACCTATACTTGTTTGATTCAAATAGTCATATGTTTCAGCGTTTGGCCCTGGAGCTTTAACTGGAGACATTGAATAAACAATTCTATCTGAGGCTTCTAATCCAGATTTTTCTCTATCTGTAAATAATTTTTCTGTTGCTACCCCTATTGTTCTGTCTTCTTCATCATCTGGAACTTCTTTTTCTCCCTCTTCTATTGCTCCAACTATTGTTTCTACAACATCTTCATTATTTTTTCTTTTACCTATCTCTCCCTCACTGATGGATAAAGCAATAGAATCGTATGTTTCTGCTGGATTAAATCCAGCTCCTTTTAGTCCATCTATAATGCCTGTAAAGAAATCTAATATTCTTTGTAGTAAACTTCTTGGTTGACCATTAATTGATTTATTATTTTTAGACCAAGCCCTATACATTTCTGCAACAGCTTCTTCTTGTATTTCTTCTGTAGTTGTTAATTGAGGATTAATTCTTGCAGCTCTTTGAACAAATGTTTCTTTTTTTTCTGCTGACAATTCGTCATAAGATTTAGGAACAAGTGTGTTACTTGCATACCTATTAAGATTAGAAAGTTCTCCATCTGTAAATAAATTTAAACCAACCAAAGCATGAACAACTTCATGGTCTAAAACACTTGATAAAGCTGCCTCTATGTCATCCTGACTTTTATTTAAATCAGGATCAATAGATTCTATATTTAAAAATATAGTATTTAAACTTTTAACATAAGAACCTTCTTCCTCTGGAGAAAGTTCACCAAATTTTTTAAATTTATTTTCGCTCCTCATTATAGGTGAAATAGCAACTTGTAATTCTTGTTTTCCACTAACAAGTTTTTTTAATTTTTTGTCTATTTCTTTTTTAATTCTTATAGACTGTCTTTCTCTTTTTATAGTTTCTTCTGGCGTTCTTTGAATAGACTGAGGTGCTTCACCTGCTATATTAGAAGCAATTAATCTTTCTCTTAAATCGTTAGACTGGTTTTGCTCAAGACTTACTTGATTTACTCTTCTTCTTTTAAACTCGCTTTCAACCATACTGTTCATTTCATTAATATCATTGAACATAGGTGTACCGTTTTTAAGTTTTAATTTAGCTAATCTACTAGCGTAATCTTGTGGAGATTCCATAAAGGAACTTCCATTTTCATACATATATTTTTGAAAAAAATCTTCTGTTTGAACTGGTTGTCCATTTTTTAATTTTAAACTGCCGTCAAAGAATACATATTTATTATTATTTTTTTTTGTTAACCTTTTGCTTTTTAGCAACCTATCTATTAATTGAGTTGTTTCTGCTCCAGAAGTTCCAGAAATATCTTTTATTTCTTTTCTTGAATATTCTTTTGGAGTATTTAAATCAACTCTAGTGTTTGCATCATCTGCTAATAGTTTTCTTAAAGGTTCTTTATCAATTCTTTTTTGACCTTGAGTTACATTAGAAACATCTGTCATAGGAGCTGGTGACAATCTTCTTGGTATATCTTGCAACCTTACAGCAAGTAATTTTTTTTGACCTGGTGTCATTTTAGAAAAATCTTTAGTACCAACAACTCTCCTAGAATATTCTTTAAACTCTGGAGAGTTAGCTGTAGATAATAAATTTTTTGCTTTAAGAATTTTATTTATAGATTCTATTGTAATGTTTCCATTTTTATTTCTTGCATTTTTTAAAGCTCTTCTTCCTTGAAGTTTATCAGCAGCTTCAGCTCTTCTACCAAAAAATAAATCAATGCTTTTTTTGTTTGGAAATAAGTTATATTTTAAAGCATCTTCAAAACCTATAGATTCAGTTTCTAATATTTTTTTTCTATTTGAATCTTTTAATTTGTCTGTTCTTTTTTTTAATTTTGCACTTAAATCATCTCTAATTTGTCTGCCATTTTTTCCTTTTGGATTTTCATTTAAATCTTGAGCTAATTCTGTTACACTTATAGATGAATACTCAGGTGCAGATGATTGTATTAATATAGACTGGTCTGTTGAGTTTCCAACAACACCTAACTCATTAGCATCTTTCGATACTTGAGCCATTCTTTTCCCATCTCTTATTTCTCTTCTAAGTTTGTTAACTTTAGTAAGAGCCACTTCTTCTGTTGGAGCTACTTCTATTATTCTTTTTGTATTTCTGTCTATTATATTAAAACCAGTTCTTCCTGGTTCAATAATAGGAACTAAATTTAAAATATCTTCTCTATGTATTCTATGTTGTTTTTTCTGTTTCTTTTTTCCTACTTTTTCTTGCTCAGACGCTAGTATATTTTGTTCTTCAGTTGATTCTTTTTCATCATAAGTTATTTCTATAGCTTTGCCATCTGGAGCAAAACCTCTTCTATATCGGCTTCTTGGAAACATTACTTCTGAAAGTAAGTCAACAGTTCCACCTACAGCAGCTCCTATAGTAAACTCATCAAAAATACTTTCTCCAACATCTAATGTAGGGTCGTAAAGACCTTTAGCTACAGCTCTTTGTAGTAAACCAGCTCCAGCTTCTTGCATACCTTCAGCAAAAAATTGACCGCTTGCACTACCAGCTAAGTAAGCTCTTTGTTCGCTACCTAGTAACCTTGTTAGTGTATCATTAACTAATGCTTTGCCTTCTGCTGATTTGGGTATTTTTCTAAATATTCTCCATAAAGGAGCTAATTCTGTTAAACCTATTGCTCCACCAGATAATTTTGACAAGAATTGTTCTGAACCAGTTATGTCCATACCTTTTTCTCTAGCCATTTCTCTGTAATCTAACTGTTCAGAAGCACCCATACCAACAGCTAAAGGTACAGCAGAAACAGGAATACCAAACTTTTGTGCTTGCAATCCTTTTGATACAAGGTCTAATCCTTTACCTACTCTTCCTGCTGTTCCTAAAGCAGAGGCTGCAAGACTTGTTCCTCCAGATAATAATGCTGGAGCAAAAAAAGAACCTACATTACCTAAACCAGCACCAGCTTTTACTAGCCACGCATCTTCGTAACCATCTCCAACTGCCCAAGGGCCTTCTGTATTCCAGCTTTCTGTCCAATCCTGTACTGCATCTAATGTCGGATTATCGTCATCCATACCACCTAAACTTAGAAGACCTTCTGCTGTCATTCCAAGTCCTTGTAAAAAACCTCTAGGAATAGCTTTTATTGTTTCACCTACTGTTCCTAATATTGTGGTGTTATCTCCGTCAGCAACAAATGATTCTCCGTATTCATCAGGAAAATCTTCTGCTAATTTTGTTCTTAAATCAGATTTTTGTTCTTCAGAAATATTTTCAGGCAAATCTAAGATTTTGCCATTTGGTAAATTAAACTGAGGCATAGGCTACCCCTTTAAATAATCTGTTAAACTTTGTGTTGTATTGCTTTTTGTTCCTAACATTGAAGATAAAGCTGCTTCTATTTGTTTTATTTCTGCTTCAATAGTTTTAGTATCAGCACCAGGCATTTCTAATGCTTTTTGTCTACTTGTTAAATAATCATTAAGAGCTTTTATTTGATCTTTTCTGCTCAAAGTATTTGTTTTTTGTTGTGTAGCAAGAAGGTTTAAAATACCCATCTTATCTTTGGTTTCTTGTTTATCTATTCCTTGCATTGCATTAAATATTGATGGGAATGATTTACCAATATCACCTAAATTTGTTGCGTTAGATATACTTGAACCAAGACCAAGTAACATAGCTGTTGTCTTGTCTCTTTGTCTTTCGTCTGCGTCTGGTAAACCAAGTATTCCAGCATATCTTTCCATTTCTTCTTTAAGAAAATCAGGACTATTATTTTCTGTAATAGCTTTTGCTATTTGATTTCGTTTTTCTTCTTCTTCTTTTTGTTTTTTTATAATAGTTTCTGGTACTTCGGCAACTTTTCCACCCAGTTCTTCAAATCTCAAATCAGCTTCATATGATTCTACATCATATTGCTCTATTGCTTTTTCGTAAGCATCAGCTTCTTTTACAATTTTATTTATTTTTTCTAATTCTCGTCTAGGAATATTACCAAATCCGTATTTTGTTTCCAATTCAAGAAGAAGGTTATCGGCTCTAGCTCTAGCATCTTTAGCATTTTGTCTTTGAATTGATACATCAGCTCCTGGTAAATTATTACGGCCTGTTTGATATTGTATCGGTGTTCCAAAAGAAAAAGCAGCAGACCTGTCTACACTTTGTCCTTGATTAAACCTAGCAATTCCACCTTTAGCAAAACCTTTAGTTACATCAGAGGTATCTATTCCTAGTATTATAGCAACAGCGTCTTCTGTTGATAATCCAGGCATTTTTTCTTGTAGTTTTTTTACTTCTTCAGGGTCTGCGTCACCAAAGTAAGGATTGCTATAAACTGAACCACCTGTATTAAATTTTCCTTCTTCATTAAAATAATCAACTTTACCTGTACTTGGATTAACTAAAGGACCTCCATGTAACATAAAATCTTTTTCAAGGTTAGACATTACTTCTTTTTTTCTTAAATCAGGTATATTTTTCATCAGCTCGTCAATTTGATGATCTCCCATATTTGGGTACATATTTCTAATAAATTCAACAAGTTCACCTGTTTCATCGGTTCTACTAATTAAATTAGGTATCATACTTTCAACTCTATCAATTTCACCTGTTTGATTATCAGGACCTGCAAACTGTAATTGTTTTTTTCGCAATTTTTCTTGCATTGCTTCTTCTAAAATAGGAAATTCATTGTCAATATATTCATCTTCAAGTCTTAAATTTTCTTCACCTCTATAGCTTTTAAAGGTATCGTAAATTTTATTATATTCATCATTACCATATCCACCTGAATCATCTAATTTTTTTGATAATGATAATATTCCCTCTCTATCACCAGTATATTCAGGAAGATAATTTTTTATAAAATCATCTATATATTCTTCATTAGAATCAAATTTAAATAAATCTTTATTAAGATCATATTCTTGTTTAAAATAAGGAGTTTCTACCTGTGACAATAAACTCAAAGTTCGGTTATGTATTTTACCTAAATCAGCTCTACTTAAATTTTTCTTAGAAAATGATCTATATAATTTTTCTAATTGATTTACATTCTCCAGAGTCCCCAGACTTGAAATGTTATTATCATTGCCAAAAACAGAACTACGAATTTCTGGATAAGTTAGGGCAAAGCCTTCCTCATTGGAAAGCATTCCCATACTGTTTGAAGCAATATAATTTATTTCCTCATCTGATAATGTATCTCCTCCTTTAGCATATCTTCTAACAGCTCCTCCACTTGCCATCATTTGTGTAATTCCTCCTGCTGGATCAACAGACTGGTTTGAGAGAGATGAGGAGGTCCCAAGTGCATTAATACCAGCAGGAGTTTCACTCGAAGACATAATTAAGTCTTGAGCTACAGTTGTATCCCCCTCCATAGATGCTTTTTGCATATCATAAGCATTTTTCTCCCTGTTTCTTCTTTCAAGTTCAGTTAGAACAAGATATTGAGGAAACAAACCATCAGGTCTTTCTGCCATTGACATTAATCTATTCATTGGAACATTTTCAAGTTCGTATTGTTGTTCTACTAAATTTTGTCCTATAGACATTACTGACTACCTCCCATTGCGTTAAACATTCCTAATCCACCTAAACCTAATCCAAGTGCTTGAGAAAATAACCCTGGTCTTTGTTGATACTGACTTACAGTTTTGTCTGGTTGTGTGAAAGAACCATGAAGCATATTACCATATATACCTAATTGTTGATTAGGATAGCCTTGTTGTCTTAGGAAATCTTCATAACCTATATCCATACTTGCTTGTTGCATTCCTCTTTGGTCTGCACCTACACCTCTAAGAGCATTTAATCTTTCAAATGCAGCAGCTTGTCTTGCTTGACCCATCTCATTTAACATACGAGATTGTTCCATTCTTGTTGTTCTGTCTTGATTAAATCTGTTTGAAGCATCCATAAATGCGTCTTGCCTACCTCTATATTCCATGTCTCCTAGCTGTTGATCTCTATTTCGCATTCTTTCGGTTTGCATAATAGCTTCTCTGTAGCCACCTAAACCACCCCTTCTAGCAGCTTCATCTCTTATATCTCTGCCCATCATAGCAGACTCTCTTCTTACTTCTCTTTTAGCTGGGTCTAATGCTTGCTCAAAGTAAGGTGACATATATGTATTAGATATTGAGTTATTCATAGCAGTAGGAAGGTCTTCCATCATTTGAGTGCCTTGCCTTACTTGTCTTGGGTCTCCTACTCTTGCAATATTAGTTATTCCTTGCATAGCAAACTGCTCTGCTGGAGAATAACCAGCTAATCTAGCTTGACCATAAGGTTGGTACGGTTGAAGACTTTCAAATTCTGAACGCCTAAGTAAAGCCTCAAATTCATCCTGCACATATGCTGGTAAATCAGAACTTGTAACTGTTGATGTTGTATGGCTTGGACCACCTCCACCTTTAAATCTTCTTGCTCTTCTTCTAAACATTAATTCAAAAACCTCTTCTGATAAGCTACTGCTATTTTATCATAATTTTCATCTTTTAACCAATTCCAAAACCCTGGTCTACCTAATGCTTCTATTCCGTCACAATTAGCATCTTTAGCAAATTCTTCTACAAACCTTAAACCTTCTTGTGTCCATTTATCGTGATGATTTCCAGCTAAATGATCAATGTTAAGCATTCTTAATCCTGACGGATAGTCATTTATTTGAGTTATACCACATCCTAATATTTCAGGATACTTGTCTTCTTCATAAAAAATCCAAAGATGACTTTCTCCATAAAGACATTCTTGTAATAAATCATCTGTGCTTGTTCTTCCGTAACTTCTTTTTATGCTTTTATTTAATAACTTTTCAATAAAAGGCCACACAAATCCTAAATCTTTTGGTTTTACTAATGTTTTTTTTATGTTTGTCATACTGGCATTACCTCATTTAAATTTATAGGGTCTGGTTGATCTGGATTGCCGTGTTTAGATGCACGAACTCTTTGCATAAATTGATCCATTATTTCTGCACCTTTAGCATTATTACCATCACCTAAATCACTTACAACATCAGCAGTAAGAATGTATTCTCCTGGACTTAAAGCAACTTCTTCATCTCCTAAAGTTCCTTTTACTTTATCATCCATTCCCCCTCCTTCTCCTTCTATAATTCCTTTTGTTTGTGCTTCAGGAGGGCTTAAATATGTTTTTAGATTGTCTAATTGTTCAGGACCAAATAAAGAAACAAATTCAGAAACTATACTTCCGTCATCTTGCATTTCACCAAGAACAACAAGAGAAGTTTTTCTTAATAAATCTCTATCGCCTTCTGATAAAGGTTGTCCTCTTTGTTCTGCAATATCCTCAAAAGAAGATACTAATTGTTCTACTTTAGGATTAGACATTGGTTGCTGTATTGGTGGTTGCATTGGTAAATCTTCAGCATAATCTTCTAATACAGCTAATGATGGTCCTCCATCCTGATATTGAGGAACAGGGCCACCCTCTGCAAAACCTCCTCCTGGCATATTAAAACCTGCTAAATAGTTTGGGACGTAAGGATTATACATATTACTATAATCATAACCAGTATTTAAAGGGAGTGTGCTAGAGGAAGAGTTATTCTGATTATTCTGATTATTCTGATTATTCTCATTGTTTGGTACTGTATATCCTCCAGGTGGGATAGTAAAATTGCCAAATGGAGTATTATAAGTTTGTCCTGCTACATCTTCTACAGTAGTAATAGTATCATTACTTGCTCCAGCATTAATAATATCGTTACCAGCTCCAGTATTAATAATATCGTTACCAGCACCACCAAGTACAGTAGGGCCTATAAAATCAGTACCAGCTCCAGCATCAATAATATCATTACCAGCACCACCAGTTACTGTTACTCCGTCATCATTATTAGAAGATGTTATAATAGTCTCGTCACCTTTACCATCTTCACTTGACGAAGAGCTATCACTTGACGAAGAGCTATCACTTGAGCCTATTAACACCCAATTACCATCTGCATCTTGTTTGTGTGTTACTGTGCCTGCATATTGTACCGTAGTATCACCATAAGTAGGTGAATATGGATTTGAATCAATAAGCGTAACTTCTGTTCTTCCGTCAGGTAATTGTTTAGTGCCTTGCTGGGTGTAATTAGCATTTTTATCTACACCACTTTTATCTAATTCTGTTTTAGTATCAGTATAAGTAGATGAGTTAGGATTCATATCTGTTAATGTTATTACAATAGCACCATCATTATTTGTATAGCTGTCAGTTCTTTCCCATCTTGGGGATGTGTCTTTCTTTTTTTCTGTATTTTCTTCTGTATTTTGTTCTGAGCCAGAAGTTCCATCTATCCTGCCCATAAGCTCTTCTATTCTTGCATTAAGTGAAGCTATTTGATCTTCATAAGGATTAGATTGAGGTTGTAGTTCTGGGGAATTAACAGGTCCTCCCATCATTTGAGGAGCATATCCTCTAAAACCAGGAGTTCCATATCCTCCACCACCGAATACATCATCAAAAGATTGATCTGAATATCTATAATAAGGATTTTCAGCTCTGTATCTGTCTAAATAAGATTCTCTTCCTATACTTTCATTACCCATTAAAAATTCATTCCAATCTGAACCATAAGCATAAGGGTCTTTTGATAAGTCTCTTGCGTTAGGATCAGGTTCAGTATCATTTGGGTTTGGTATATTGGTTGGTATATCACCAAAAGGTGTACTAATAGCACCACCTGTTAAACTACTGTAAGCTGGATTACCTCTTATATCTGTAGCACTTGGACTAAGATTTGTTAAATACTGATACTCAGGATCAAATCCTGGCATATATCCTGCTGGCAAAGCATTATAACCACGAGGTGGTGTTGCTCCTATATCTGAAGGAGGTCTAAATTGACCAGGAGTTCCTTCGTATTTATAACCTGGTTGTTCTGGAGTTCCATCTCCTCCTCCATCTCCTCCGCCATCTGGTGGATTACCTGGGTTAAATCCTGGGTCTGGAAAACTTATTCCGTTTGGTCCAGTCCACATTCCAGTATTTGAATCATATGTGTAACCGTATTGTGTTAAATATCCATATTGTAGTCCGCCGCCTTCTGCAAATCCTCTTACAGAACCACCAGATGCAGCGTATCTATTGGCGTAAGGACCACCTAAACCAGAACCACTCAAACTACTAGGAGGAGGAGGGGTATTGTTTGCACTAGCATATTGTAAATTTACTCTGCCTGGTACTTGTTCTACATAAGACGCTTTATCAAATGCTCTTTTATCTTTTCTTGCTTGTTCTTCATTTTCCATGCTTTCTACATAGCTTTTATAGTCTTCTTCTACAGCAATTCCACCCATACCAATCGCTGCAGGACCTAAGTTTGCTGGATTCATTAAACCACGCCCAGCTCCTCTCATTCCTGCTTCACTAAAAGCACCTCCAATTCCTGGTTTATTTACAGCATCTGTTAAAGCTGCAGTTTGCATTGGATTTAAACCTTCGATACCCTTACCAATAATTTGCATTGATCCAGGTTTGGCTGCTTCTATTATAGCTTGTTCAGTGCCCATTGGACCAAGAGTAGCTGTTACTGCATCAGTACCTGGAACATATTGAGCACTTATATTAGCAAGTTGATCAGGGTTAACCCCACTTGAAGCACCTGCTTCAGCTAAATTTCCTGAAAGATTTGCTCCTTGAAGTATTTGTCCACCAGCAAAACCAGTAAGACCAGCAACCATGCCTTCCTCAAGACTTCCTGTTGCAGCTGTTGTTGCAAGTCCAGAACCTAAAGCAGCGATACCTGAAGTTGCTAAAGGAGATAAAGCTCCTAAAGCTCCACTTGTTGCTAAAGCTGTACCACCTAAACTACCTAGTATAGGTGCTATAAAAGGTAAAAACGCTTCTGGATAGCCTGTATCTGGATTTCTAGTTAATGGTGCTACATTAGCAAGAGCTTGAACTTCAGCAGGATTAACATGCATTAAGGTTGTGTCGCCATACCTTCCTCTTCCTGCAACTTGGTCTGCCATACTCTTATAAGGTCTATTATAATTCATTATGTTGTTTCTACTCCAAATAAGTTAAAACTTAAAGTGCCATTCGTAGAATATACCTCTATGACATCTGATTCGTTTAATGTAATACCAATTACTGCTGCAAGAGTGTCTTTAGCATTAACGGTTTTATCATAATATAAGAATTGTTTGTTGTCATCACTTTCATTACGAACTTTCACCCTAACTCTAAATGTATCAGCACTTGATGCATGTCTATTACATACAACTAAAGAACTAACAGTTGTTTGAGCTGGAAAAGAAGCGTTAACTCCTGTTCCCTCTCTAAAAGGAACAGTATAAAGAACTGTTTGAGTTGCAGAACTAGGATTTAATTGAGCTAATACTTTATAATTATCTGCCATTTACCCTGTCCAATTTGGTGCTCCAAGCATCATAAACTGATGTCTTCTAACGCTTTTGGCACTTTTTGTTGTTTTTAATTCTTCTATTAAATCAACTTTATTAGTTATTTCATTCATAAAATTAATTACTTGTTGTCTAAATAAATCTTCATCTACTGCACTGTATTGTTGTTGTGCTGGTCTTAACGGTTGCCTTGCCATTACCTTCTCCCATCTGGATGAATGTCTGCTCTAATACCATATAATCTAAAAAATGAATCTTGATCTTTATGCTCATAACGAAGAACTGCTGATCTACCTCTTGCACGAACATCTGTTTTTGTTGTTGTATTTGTTACAGTGTTTGTAGAAGATGATGTCGGTGATTCGGATGGAAAATTACTTACAGATATTTTTGCTGTAACATCTGATTGATTTTGACCTCCTATTTCCATATCGTGTATTAGTGATTTTATAGCTATAAATTGGTCACCATCTGCTATGGGAATAGAACCACTTTCAATAAATGAACTGAAGTCATTCCCACTAGCATCAGCAGATAAACTATTAGACCTATCGCCATCATCTTGCCTTACTAAGAAACTATTAATGCTGTTAAATTGTTGACCTAATAACATATAATCTTCTTCGTATGCTGTAGCACCTGCTGAACGCCACATATTATTAAGAGTCCATGTATTTTCTACATAGTTATAAATCACACACCTTGTTGGATCATTAGAATTTGCTGAAGAAACAAGGTCTGAATTTGCTGTTCCACTTCCTGCATATAAAGTATTCATTTCATTACTAGGGTAAAACCACCACACCTCATTGTATCTAGGATTAGCTACAGCAAAGACTTTTTGTTGTTCACTAATATCTAAGTCATCAAAGATATAATCCTCTACAGGACACTGTATTGGCTCTATAGCACCTGAATATTTATAAAATCCTCTTTCTCCCATAAAGTATGTACTAGCTCCAGCATTAGCTGCTGCTTTAGGAGAAATCATTGTAATGCCGTCTTGTATTTCATCAAATTGAAATACTAAATCTCCTCCAATAAATTTCATTGAATACATTGCTTTGTCTGTCCATATAAGTATTTCTGATCTTCCTGATAAAGCACCGACTATTTCTGATCCACTACTTAAATCAACACCACCTGCTGAGTTTGTAGCACGAGGTGTCCAGTCCATTGCGTTTTCTGAATCTGACCATCTTATGTGCATAGGATTAATATCGTCTTGATAATAAGGATTACAACCAAAAGATATGCAATGTCCATCTTGGTCACTTGTTAAAACTTGTAAAGAAAAGAAAGGAACATTTGACTGGTACTGTTGCACAGAAGCACCTGTAGAATGTGCTTTTGAAATAGTATTATTTTTACTTCTTACACACCCTGTAAAAGATGTTGCACTTGTACCAGCATAAGAAATAACCTCATCACCTACTATTATATATCCATTTTGCGTATAAAATCCATCTGTTGAAACAACATTAATTGTTGTAGCAACTCTAGTTAATGCACCATTTAATGTTGTTGAACCAATTTCTGTTTGACTAATTGGAAATAAAGTTTGTGATTGTGTAGAAATCAATTTAGCTCTTTCACTTGTACCAGTTGATTTTTTCCAATAATATATAGGCCCTCCTCTCGGATTTATAAGAAGATCATCACCAAAATTATCTTCTGACCAAAGCCTTAATTGATTTTTATAGTCTAAAGAAGCTGTACTTCCCCAAGCTGTATTATCAATTAAACCACCCCAATCACTTGCTCCCCAACCAGTACCTTGTAAAAAACTATTTGAACCAACAGATAAGTATGCACTTACAACTACACTAGCTCCACCGCCACTTGCAGTAGCGTTAGCTGTAGAGCTTGATAATGTAAATGTCGTAGTATTAGGAACAGATTGAACTTCTCTAACATCATATGTGTCAGAAGCAACAGCATTGTATGTTGTTAAATCTATACTTCCTATAGTTCCTGTTAAACCTGATATTCTTACTAAATCGCCTGATTGTAATCCATGTGGATCAGTACAAGTAAATGTTATAAAAGAATTTCCTGATACGCATGCGACAGGATTGTTTCCTAAAACAAGTGCCGTTACAGGAGTTATATCTGAGGGTAAAGTTCCCTCTATTATATTGTAATTTGATCTAGTTCCTACACCTGTGTATCTTGTATTATTATTAGCTCTATAAAGAAATATAGACCTAATATTATTGGTTGAAGAAGGATTTACCGAGGGAGATGATGAAGTTGTTGGAAGACTTACCCATGAAGTCCAACCTCCTAATTTTTGAGGAATACCATTAAAAAATCTTATAAGATTACCATTAAACCATTGATTTCTTGCTGTATAGCGAGAACCTATTTTGTTTAATCCAGGTGGTGGTGTAATATCTGTATAAGCCATTTTATTTTTTTGATTGATTCATCATCCTATTTCCAAACCAGAATGCAATTATTGCAGAAAACATGCTTTGCGTTTCAATATCCCATGCAGCTACCACACCCTCTAATGGGTCTTCACCTTGTTGTACTGATATATAAACCTGTGTAATTTTAACAAAAGCAAACACAGAGAACAATAAATAAGTAATAACTGGTCTTACAGACGCTTGTAAAGCACCTATAAATTTAGAGGAGTTGTTTTTAGAAAGTTGTTCGGCATGAGCATAGATAGCTTTTGCTTCTGCTATGTCAGCTTCTGCGTCTAGCTCTTGAACTTTGTACTTAGACATTTGTTCAGCATATTTTGCTTTTGCCTCAAGCATCAATAAATCTTGTTTAAATTGAGCTTTCTTTTCAAAGAATCCTAAAACATTTGGTAAAAAAGAAGTTCCAAAACCAAGTAAACTTCCGAGTAAACTTATCATAATTTACTCCAAATCTGGTTTTGTTATTAAATAACCACCATATCCAGCTAAACCTACAGCTAGAATAAACAATATAACTGAAGAAAAGAAATATCCTATAGCAAGAAACACCCATGAAATGCTTAAAACTATATGAGCTTCTTTTGTCCATTGAACTAATGTTTTTAAATTTTCTTTAATTTTTTCTATAATATTATTTAACATAATTTCTCCTAATTTATTGTTCTTGAAATAACTTGTACTACTACTAAAACTGTTCCACTAAGAACAGAAAATAAAGTTGCTATTATAAAGTATTCTAATCTTTTTACTCTTTGCAATGTTTCTTCTGATGTTCTTTCACAAGCTGTTACATGATCTATTAACTGTTGTTCCATTACTGCTAACTTTTTATCTAACTCTGAAACAGTTGTTTTTACCATTTTAAAATCCTATTAATTACTAGCTTCTATTAAATAATGACCTGATATAACATTAGCAGGTGTTGTAAATCTTAGACCACCAAATGTATTCCAAGAACCATTATTAGTAGCTCCCATTGAAATATCTGCAACTTTTGATTGATCGTTGTTTAATCCTGACCTTGAATAAACTTTACCATAGCCATAGTAAGGAAATCCATTTCCTGATTGATATGTTGGGTCTCTTTGCATACAAATTTCCCACCAAACATCTTGTTGATTAGATGAACCAACGCCACTTAAAGGTATTGTCCATGAGTTTGTTGAACCATTTGTAAGTTGTGCTTGAGTTAAACTATTACTTGCTAAATCCGTACTCATTCCTGATCCTAAAAAATTTCCTACTCCTGTAGCATTAGCGGTTGTTATAGGTTGAATATTTAAATTTCCTGCATTACTTATAGTCATTTGTAAAGAGCCTGAAAATTTATATCTATTATAATTAGTTGCATTAAAAAAATTATTTGTAACAGTACCTGTCGCAGCATTTCCTGATACTATTTTTCTCATAATACTATTATCTAAAGTTAAACCAACATTGCCTGTTGTAGAGCTTGTTACTATTTGATTAGCAGTTCCTGTAACTTGTGTAACGCCTGGCGAAGCTGATTCAGATTGCTTCATAGCTCCTGCACCTGTAGAATATAAAAGTGCGTCTTTACCTGATGCTATAGTAATACCTGAATCACCATTAGACATTTTTATTACAAGACTTTTAGCTGTTGAATTTTTAATTAACCACATTTTTTTAAGTGTAGATGGTTGTAGTATTACGCTTCTTGTGGTTGTAAGAACAGTTCCTGTATCAGTAAATTCTAAAATTTGCTCACGACCACTTGGAGAACCTGAAGAACCTGTTGCTCCATTTGCTACTGTTATTGTTAAGTTTGCATCGGAAGTAAAATTTTTAGAATTATATTGAAATGTTTCATCAACAATGTCTAAATTAGTATTTGTACTTGTACCCCATGTTCCTGCTTCATCACCTTGAGTGATTAATTTTAATCCTAAATTACTAAATGTGGCCATTTATTTATCCTATGCTGCTATTTCTACCCAATTTGGGTCTTGATTTGTATCAATTTCACTCCAAACTAACACATTTGATGTAGATACTGAAGCGGAAACTCCTACAACATTAACTTCTGCACTTAACGATATG